>SDBT01001078.1_pt1 | contig 46740 bp, 32 predicted proteins | sample 2277101 | NCBI WGS metagenome assembly SDBT01 (sample SAMN10404973, study PRJNA504765) | marine sediment metagenome | isolation source: marine sediment core GS10_PC15, 103 cmbsf | place: Arctic Ocean: Southern Knipovich Ridge | collected 2010 | reverse complement strand
GTAGGCTCCTTCGGGATAATTACCCGCAGCGAATTCTCTTTGTGCGAAGGTGTAAATATTGTAGGTGGCGTTGTCTGTATCCAAATATGCCCCATTTACTATAAATTCACCTGTCTCAAACCATACCTGCATGTCATACAGGTGAGCAGAGAAAGGCGAAATAGCAACATGTAGTACTAGACCTAAAGTGAGAATGCATATTATCCAGAATGTACGCTTTTCCAACAAATTCATAATCCAAGATTTAATCGATTCAGTCATTTCCTTCAATTATCCGTATACACTGGTTTTATCTAAGAACAGTACGCTTTATAATTCTAACTCTTCTCAACATGGCTATAAGAAAAGCTAGTTAGATATTCTCAGTCGCTAAGGATATGAGGAATAGTACGTAATCCTACTGAGATGACGCGACCGATTTCCTTTGGATTAGAAAGAACCCTTTTTATGTATCCCCATCTGAAAAAACATTCCTTCATTGCAGTTCTCGTCCATTTACCGAGTTCTTCATAAGATAAACCCGGATAATTAACTTGCCCATTTTCGTCAAGGCATTTCTCTTTAACAAGCCAATCGTATAAGGGGGTATTTGGGTATGGTTTCGGAACAATGAATTGATAAGAATCCACCTCAAGTTTCTTAGCCCAAGCAATGGTCTTCTTTATGGTTTCCACTGTTTCTCCAGGAAGACCCAAGATAAAGTCAGCATGTATCATCAATCCAGCTTTATTAGCTGCATCAGTGAAAGCTTCCATGAGTTTTACGGTTGTTCCCTTCCTCACGTTTTTTAAGATCTGTGGATTAGTACTCTCATATCCAACGTGTAGAGCCCTACAGCCTGCATTCTTCATGAGTTGAAGAGTGTTATAATCCATGGTTGCGTCTGATCGAGTATAGCAACTCCACGTTAGATCTAAACCATCTTTTATGATCGCAGAGGAAAGTTCTCGAGCGCGCCATGCAGGGAGAGTGTCATCTTGAATATAGATCTCGCGTATAAAGGGTAAAGATTCATCAATGAAACGCAGCTCCTCAATAACATTATCCATGTTTCTCGTACGATATGGTGCACCTTTATTAATTGTGTATGGCCAGAGACAAAAAGTGCATTTTCCCCAGGAGCAACTTCTACCAGTAAATAGATCCACAAAGGGATGAAGCTGAGCAGCCTGATGATAATTTCTAATCTTTAAATGACGATTATATACGTCGGTCACAAAAGGAAACTCATTGAGCTGGTCTGAGGACACAGGGGGGCGCTCAATATTGTGAATAATTTTGCCACTACGTTTCCAAGATAAATTTTTGATTCTGTTCTCCGGTAAACCATTCGCAAGTTCAAGCACAGCATAATCAAACTCTCTCCGGATGAGACCATCGACTTTATTCGAGATTAAGAGTGTTTCTTCAGGGTTAATAGAACAACATGGACCTACCAAAACGGTGTAAGAACCACTGCAATTCTTTACACCTTCAGCTGTTGCGAGGTCAATATCCATACTTAAAGTAGAATAATTAATAACAGCTAAATCAGGAGAGAAGTGCTTTGTTTCAACCAAAACTTCTTTTAAAGATAGTTTATCTGCTACACCATCGATTAATCTAACATCATGTCCATACTTTTCAAGTAGGCCTGTACAATAAGCGAGATAAATTGGATACCATATCGTCTTAGATATAGAGACGCCATCCCATCTTGCGACTCGGTTATAACTCTGACGAAAATATGGAGGATTTAAAACGAGAACTTTCACGGTCATCTTCCTCTTAGGAGATTCGAAGCAGGGATTTAAGTCCGCCAATCATCTCGTTCAGTTGTGCTATGGATCGAATTTTCAACAATTGTTTAAGAATATAGTTTGGTCTAAAATAAAACTCTTTATGAGCACGCCGATACGCAGCAACTACCTCTTCAGGTTCAGGTGCACCGGGTAGTGTGAAAAGAGCACGGTTAGCTGTGTGATGAAACTCAGTATAATTATCGATAAGGATTTTCCCACCTCTCTCCTGAATTATATGCCATAGCCGCGTTCCAGGATAAGGTGCTAATATGTTGAAAACGGCAATATCTAAATCAAGATCTTTTGCGAAATCTATTGTCTTCTGCATGGTCTCAGGTGTGTCTCCTAAAAGACCAAACATGAAAAAGCCAGCGACTCTTATTTTAGCCTTTTTAGTCATCTCAACGGTACATTTAATCTGAGCAAGTGTTATTCCCTTTGGAATAAGATCTAGAACTTCTTGAGATCCAGACTCTACTCCGTAAGCGATGTAATCACCTCCTGCTCTCTTAAATTTCTCAAGAAAAGAAGGTGTAATCTTATCAGCACGTAAACCATTCGTTGCACGGAGGTAGATGTCAAATTTTTTATCGATAATCATATCTAAAATTGTCTCTGCACGCTTCAAATCAAAATTGAAGACGTCATCTGCAATATCAATCTCCTTTACGCCATATTTTTTAACGAGTAATTCAATTTCTCCAACAATGTTTTCTGGAGATCGGGGTCTAAATCTGTGACTAAAAATATTCTTATTACAAAAATAACAGGAATATGGACACCCTCTACTCGTTAGAACAGTAGCCCAGGTAGGATATCGACTAGCAGCAGAACGGTAAGGTTTATCCACGCCATTATTAGGAAGGAGATAACGAGCAGGATATGGAATTGAGTCTAAATCAGTTATTGGTTGCCTATCAGGATTATGATGGATTAACTTATCCTCCCCCATGTAAGTTATTCCATCAATATCTTTCAAGGGTTTTTGAGCGACTAAATCAAGCATTGTATCTTCTCCCTCACCCCGGACAACGATAAAACCTTCTTGAGCTAATTGTTGAGGCAAAGCTGAAGCATGAGGACCACCTGCAACAATAATACAATCTTTTTGAATTTTCTTGATTACATTTAAACAGAAACTATGGGAAGGGGTTAGCATTGTAAAACCGACAAGAGATGGTTTATTTTCTAGTATGTACTTTATTACATCCGTTTCAGTCAGATTCAGGGCATTGGCATCTAAAATCTGCACAGATACATCGTGAGTTTTAAGTACAGAAGCAAGATAACATAACCCTAATGGTGGATGAATCCCCCAGGTTCCACCTCGCGATTTTCTTGCTTGTTGATAGTTAGGTTGAATAAATAGAATCTGCAATCTAAACACCCCTTATTTTTTTTCGTAATAGAGCAGGGATTGTCTTAATAAGTCCATAAACACCCCCGATGGTCCAGGCTGCTACACGTGTAACAAAGATGAGAAATAAATAAGGAATTGATGGAGGATCTTTGAATTTATTTGCTAAACGAACGGCGGAAACTAGATAGAAGATTAGTAAGGATGCTATAATGAATAAGCCGAAGTAGATAAAGGGGTGCCATAGGATACTGAAAAGGAAGAAGAGAAAGGCAACAAGAATTATTGGCGGTTGAAAGAACATTTCCTTACGTGTTTTGGTATCTTTTGTTATAAAGAAGAAATGTTTTACGTAAAGCCGAATAGCGTTAAAACCATAAGTGAATTGTTGTTTAAAAAACTTCTTAACACTGGTCCTATGATAGTGATATACTATTGCAGTAGGAACGTAAACAATTTTTAATCCACTGTTAATTATCGAATAGCACATATCTGCATCGTAACCTGTATCAAGGTCTTCATCAAATTTGAGTTGGAGAATATTTTTTCTCACCAAGAAATTGTCTGTCGGAAATCGTGTACAGTATTTAGGCATTCGTTCGAATCGGTCTTGAAGCTCATATCCTACACATTGAGCAAAACGATTTTCATTATTAAAAGTTAAAACGATGCCTCCTCCGCCCCCTACTTGAGGTGAAATCAAAAAAGGAACTAAAATCTTTAGCCAGTTTTTATCTACTATTGCATCTCCATCTAAAAACCCGATGAATTCACCTTGAGCCTCTTTTAGAAGCAAATTGTAAGCTTGAGGTACATTTAGGTCCGCTTCAATGACACGAAGAAACCCAAAATATTTTTTCTGATATTCCTGCAGGATGTCTTGAGTTCCATCATCTGAAAACGCGTCTATAACATATACTTCTAATCTTTCTTTAGGATAATCTAAGGCTAAGATAGAATCTAGACACTGTGAGATAGTTTTCACAACGTTCTTAGTCGGAATAAGGATACTTACCATCATAAACTCCAAGACAATTATCTCTCAGTTAGATTCCTTTTTTTCAAGATTAGATATTTTAATTTTTTTTATGATTATCCACTTATCAACTTACATGTACACGTTGAGTTTAAATAACAAATATACGGTTATTCATAATTTATCATGTTTTGCATAAATATGAAGACGTCACATATCTGTCTTGTGATATTTTTTTGTGTAAAATCATTGAAAAAATAGCCTATCTGTTTTTTTGGATGAATTAAATAGATAGTTTCAACCATTTCTTTAACCACTCTAACATGAGACGTGGTTGTTTGATGGCAATGGTAACCTTATCACGGCTGATGTATCCTGTGCGTATAGTTGAAAAGCGGATAAGCTCTACGAGAGCCTTCATTCGTTGCTTAGCGGGAAAATCAGGTGTATCCCACATTGGATAAACCTTAGTCACAGTGTGATAGCTGAAGTCTTTCTGGATATCCTTTGAAGAAACGAGCCATCGACCATAATTATTTACATATTCCCAAAGTTCAGTGTTAGGATAAGGGGTAGCTAAACTTACTCCAAATTCTTTAATTTTATTTTTCACTATCCACCTCTTTGTTATCTTTACATTTTCATAGTTATCATTTGGTAAACCAACCATTAAAAAAACAAAGAAAGATACATTATACTTACGTAATATGGTGATAGTTTTCTCAACTTCTTCTAAGGTTATGCCTTTTTTTGCTGAGTTTAAAACTTTTGGAATTACTGATTCAAGTCCGAGTCCAGTTTTTCGTAGGCCAGCTTTAGCCAATTTTGCGATTAAAGCCTCATTTTTCGCTATTAAATCTACACGACTACCACCCCAAAGATTGATGGTGCAGTCCCAGTCTCTCGCAAGAATAGCATCTGCGATTTCGTTTGCTCTCGCGGGGTTAGCAAGAAAGTTATCATCACAAATATGAAAGTCATGGATGTTAAAATCTTCACGCATCTCATTCATTTCAGATATCACATAATCCGTACTATGAGCACGCCACGTTCGTCCAGCTTTTTTTAAACAATAAATGCATTTATAGGGACACCCTCGACTTGTTAGAATCACTCCACTACAGGAATATTTTGTTAGGGAAACTAAATGTCGTGCAGGAAATGGAATATCATCAAGATTCTTGATTATCGGTCTGGATGGATTAACATTGATTTTACCACCGTCCTCTTTCCAGATTAGACCCTTCACTTTCAGAGGATGAACCCCATTGACAAGGTCTAAGGCAGTATATTCACCTTCACCTGTGGCTAAATAGTCTATCTCAGGAAGTGCATCAAACACCTCTTTCGCATAAATAGTACAATGAGGACCGCCTGCTATGATCTTGATCTTTTCTGAAACACGTCTAACATGATTAATAAGTTTATTAGCTTCATAAAACTGTTGAGAAGTAAAGCTTATACCAAAAAAATCAGATTTTCGAATAGAGGCACTAAAGTTTACCTGTTTATCGACACTAAAATCAATAATATTCACGACATGTCCTTGTTGCTCCAAGACAGATGCAATATACATCAGGCCAAGAGGTGGACTCTTATCTCTATGCTGATAATTTGGATATGCTAAAAGAACGTTCATTTTTATTACGCCTTAACAAATATGCATATAGTTATAGATCTCTTGTGATAAGAAAAAAGAAGCTTGAGATTATTAAAGCCTTTTCAAGATTAATAAATAAAAAAATAGAAAAATAATAGTTTATCACAACGTAAGCTTTTCATAATCGAGTGGGAAATAATATTAAAATAAAAATTTAATTAGTATTATAACAGTAAACAGTTCTAATGATTCTTTTAAGAGGAACAATTAGATGGATAAGAAAAAAATTTTAGTATTCTTAATCTTACAAGCATCAATATCCAGTTCAGTATTGCTAGTGCCAGTCCATGGATTAACAAACGATAATGAACCAGTGGTATTCTTCAATATGATGTACGAACCTACATCAGTACTATCCGACGATGAAGTAATAGTCACGTGCACAGTTACAGATGTCTTCAGCATTGATTTCACCGATGACTTTGAAAGAACAGAGATAGGGCCAAATTGGACCGGAATGAGTGGGAATTGGACTATTGAAAATGGTTATTTAAGACAGAGTGAAATAAATAATTCCCTAAAAATATTCGCAGGGAACAGTTCATGGTCAGAATATATACTCAAACTCAAAGTGAAAAAGATTGGAACGGTGGATAACACTATTGACATTTTTTTTAGAAAAGGAAATAATGATAATCTAACAGACCTATACACTTTTAGCTTAAGGGGAGATGCACCTGAAATCTCCATGTTTAAGGGTAGTGGAGATCCTTTCCAGAATTCTGAATGGTATTCATTAGAAAAAGTATCTTATCAGCCTTCGGCTGATATCTGGCATAATGTAAAGATTCAAGTATACAATAATACAATCAAAACCCAAATTTGGCCTGAAGATGTAAACGAGCCATTTGGGTGGGTTTTTAACACAACCGATAGTGACTATGACGCTGGGAAGATAGGATTCTCATGTAGCAATCAAGCAGCCTTTGATGACATAGAGGTTTACTTGCCTAGCGTGACGGGTATAAAGGAAGTAAATCTTTGGTACAGTGTAAATAATGGAAAATCGAATAAACTTGTTATGGATAATACTGTTAATGAAAACTATCAAGCAATCATTCCAAAACAGACAGAAGGAACAACTGTAAGTATATATATTGAGGCAGTTGACGATTTAGAAAATATATTCAACTCAGAGACGACCTCATACGTAGTACAGGTTCCACCGCTTCCCGTAATCCCCTGGTCACAAATAATATTCATAACCTCAGCAATTGGCATCATTATAATAGTATGGTTTGCTTTTAGAAAGGGATATCTTGCAATAGAGATAATAGAGTAAAACATTAAATAATTTTATCAAAAGCTAATGTATTAAGTAATTATCCAATTCTAGGGGGTTCTTTATACGACATCAGTGTTGTTAGTCTATCCCAAGACAGGTGAAGAGCGTTGGAGAGATACCTATGTACCACCATTTTCCGTCTTAGCTTTAGCATATTGGTTGAAAAAAAACGGGATAGTAGATATCCATGTTTATGATCAAAGGGTTGAACCTGAATCACAATTTCTCAGCCTCTTACATAAATGCTCAACAAAACCTATAATAGGTTTTTCAACCATGACTGGCCCTCAAATTGTTTATTCATTAGATCTTGCCAAGAAAGCAAGAGAACAATGCCCAGAGAGTTACATTGTGTTTGGAGGAGTCCACCCATCCTTTACACCTGAAACAACAGTTTCCAATCCCCTAATAGATATTGTAGTAAGAGGAGAAGGAGAACAAACACTTTTAGAACTTGTCAGATGCTTGGAGAATGGAGGGATAGAAGATCTAAAAAAAGTTGAAGGCCTTACATTCAAGCAAAATGGAAAAATATTCAGTACTTTAGATCGCAAACCTATTCCAAGACAATCTTTCGATGAGACAGGATTTCTCTGGAATTACGATCTCTTAGAGAAATACATAGATGTTTCAAAAGGTGAGAGATGGTTCAGCTTCATGACAAGTCGAGGGTGTCCCTATAGATGTGCATTTTGTTACAATTCTAGTTTCTGGCACAGAGTTTGGAGAGGATGGAGTGTAGAAAGGACAATAGAAGAAATTAAGAAAATATCGACGCATGTCAAATTTGATGTAATAAATTTTTTTGACGACAATTTTTTTCCAGATACGAACAGAGCTATTCATATTCTTCAAAGTTTAAAAGATTTAGATATTTCAGGATGGGGTTCCGGAGGAATTAGAACAAACCAATTCAATCGACGATTAGGTAAAATCTTCAAGGAGACGGATTGTAGACAGGTCTATATCGGAGCTGAAAGTGCCTCTCAAAGGATGCTTGATTACCTTCAAAAAGACACAAAAGTTGAGGACATAATTAAAAGTGCAAAAATATGCAAGGAGTTTGGATTACACCTCTATCTAAGTTTTATGGTAGGACTTCCCACGCAAACTCGAGAGGACATATTTGAAACGCTGGATATGATCGATAGAGTGAAACAAATACAACCAAATAGTGGTATAGCCATAGCAATCTATCTCCCATTACCAGGAGGAGAATTATACTCAGAGGCAATCAAGCAAGGATTCAATCCTCCAAAAAAGTTAGAGGACTGGGCTAATCTTACTTTTCTAAGTGGATTAGCGGAAACCCCACTCTGGTTAAAGACGCTCATCCTCTGCAATTATATGCTTCACTACAAATGGGAAGGCAAGAAGAGAGCATATAAATTGCTTAATGTGTTCAAACCAATAGAAAAAGTTCGGTGGAAACTCAGATTCTTCAAGTTTCCAATTGAAGGTTTTCTTTACGAAAAGAACATCTTTAACCTATTCTTCTGAAAAATAGCCTTACATACAGTAAATACAGTTTTAAAGACAAAGAAATATATTGTATCGATTTTTTTAAAAAAATAAAATAACATCTAGAAGTATATAAATGAGTCAATAACGCAACAATTTTTTAAGAAGAGTGATAAACAAGAAATAGAGATGTGTTTATGTCGGGTACAGGGAGACCATGTTAAGCATATACTTGAAAAAGAACGAAAAAGTATTCAAAATAGAAAGAGATAAACCACAACCAAACTTGGAGTTTTTCAAGATTACACCTAGAGAAGACTGGAGGATCTAAAATGACAAAGTTTTATGATTTATTAAAAAAAGGATACAAATATCTTTCTACTCAGGATGCGCCTCTATGGCGTACACTCCTTTTCGTGTTTAAAGCGAAACCAAAAACAGCCTATAATTTTATCTTTGTAAAAAATAGCGGGGCTGACCTTCCAACAACAGCATCTATTGATCCACATGATCTATGCAGTGACATATCTCATGCGATAAATATTGATGAAGAAGAGTTATGGAAACATCATGAAGAGTTTAAAACTGATGTACAATTTCATAACGCTATTGAAAAAAAATTACAATCAACTTCTGAAAGGCCAAATGAGATACCTGAGTTCGGTTGGCGAGAATTTCTCTTCATTGTTGTCAGAGCAGTTAAACCAAATATTATGATTGAAACTGGAAGTTTTGATGGATTAAGTACTGCAGCCATCCTTTTAGCCATGTCCAAGAATAATAAAGGAACTTTATTCACAATTGATCTGCCAAATCCACGCCTTCCCAGGGACATCGAAGCTAAACCTGCTTGGATTGTCCCAGATTATTTACGAAACCGGTTGCAACTCAAAATAGGAAAAAGTTCAGAACACTTGGAATCTATAATCGAACAGGTTGGGAAGGTAGACCTATTTTATCATGACTCGTGGCATACTTATGACAATATGATGTTTGAATATCAAAAAGTGTGGTTAGTTCTCAGCTTAGACGGATTACTAATGAGCGAATACCTACCAGATCTTAATAATGCATTTAAAGATTTCATAAAAGATAAAGCAAATATCCCAAATATATTAGCAAATAATACACAGTTTATTATTCAGAAGTCTCAAGGTGAATAAAAAAAGATAAAGAATAAATATCTAAAATCTTTCCGAAACAGAGTACCTCTTCTATTATTATGCTTCTAAAATGACAGGAAGAATGAAAGGTGAAAGTAAGCATAATCGTCCCCTACTATAATGAGGAAGAAAACATTATTGAGGTAGTCAACGAAATCAGGAACCTCAAACTTGATCATGAAAAGGAAATCATTGTGATTGACGATGAATAAACAGACCAATCCATCTCCATTATATCTTCTTTTGACGACATCAAACTAATTCGACATAAATCAAATCTAGGAAAAGGTGTAGCAATTAGAACATGCATCATTAATGCATCTGGAGACATCCTCATTATTCAAGACATAGATCTAGAGTATCACCCAACCAATATTCCACAACTTCTAAAACCAATACGGGAAGGTAAGGCCGACGCTGTTTTAGGATTACGATTCCAAGGAAAAATTAAAAATATGAAAAAATCCTATCTATTGGGAAATAAACTCCTATCGTATGTTATAAGCATCTTATTCGGACAAAAGATAACAGATGTAATGACTGATTACAAAGTTTTTAGGAGAAAAGTTTTTGACGACTTGGAAATAAAATCTAACGATTTTCGAATAGAAGTTGAATTAGTATCAAAAATCCTGGAGAAGAAATACCGTATAATTGAGGTGTCGATAAACTATACATACAGAAAAAAAAGGAGAATATACAATCATTTGGAAAGACCGCTTCACTTCTGTTTCTTTAAAAACAGAAGAATAAAAATACTATTGGAGATTATGGTCATTTCCAATTTTATTACCACTTTAGAGAGTTCAACATGAATATACCTGGAAGTATTTCGTATGTAGATGTCCACATATCGAAGGATTTTCTGTAGATAGAGGTGATTATATAGACATCACATTTTTCTACACCATATGGTTCTAACCTGGATAAAAAGTCATTCCAATAGTAAAGGGAGAGTTCATCTCTCCATCCTTGGTAGGGTGTGTATGTTCCCTGCTGGAGGTATCTCAACTCTCCATAGTAAATGAGACAGGTACCCCAAAAACTGTCAGGTAGGAACTTGAGTTCATTAGAGTAAATTTCTAACATCCATTCATATTCTTGTCGCATAGTGTTAAACATTGAAGAGTTAAAGGCTACATCGAGGGACCAAGGCCACTCTCCTACAGTAATAAAAATTGGTATACGATCTGGGCGGTTTATTGCTCTCCAAGCAGCTAACTGTTCTAATTTGGATCCAAGTTCTTCTTCCCAACTGTAAAAATGTATTTGTGAATTTTCAGAATATTTCACAGCATAATAAGAAGTTGGTACAAGCGTTCCTATTAAAAGTAATATTATTATTATTCTTGGGATTAAAATAGTTGAGTGACTGACAGAGTGGAAACGAATCATTAGTGCGCGTACTGGAAACCTTTTTAGACCTTGAATTATCCATTGTAAACCTATTGCACCAAAAATAGGGATTGGTAGAAGTAGAGATGCTCGGTGTATGAACGCTGCTTTAACAAAAGGAAATCCAAATAAACCGCTGAAAATAAGTGCAAAATTGACCGCAAACCACGCAAAAAGAAACATTGACATGTTACCTTCAGAAGAATTTTTCGGTTTCATTACTCTGCGAAAAACGGCTAGTACACCCAATATCATCAGAGAACTCATCAATGTTGAGTTGAAAAGATCCAGATTTGAATAAGTTCCTATGATCTCGCGACCCCAAATGTGTAATAACCCTAATGATCCGAAGGGATATTCAGCACCAAAAAAGAGATCATAAAGAGAAGGGGTTGAGGGGAGGTCCATTCTTTGCATAAATTCAACCTCAACGGATAATCGCGTAATCAATGTTTCAGGTAACATTAGAAGTAACAGGCCTGCTATTGCAAGGGCAATGATGATTGGTGAGAGTGCTACTAATGATTTTTTCAATATATGTCCCGCTGATGGTTGAATTAGCCGTTGAATAAATAAGAATGTGGAAAATGCGATAGAAACAGAGACGGCGAGAAGAAAAACATGAATGTGAGTGTAGGCTGTAAATACGGAGAGGATGATAAATCCAATTGCCGCCCACTTTTGGCGAGAAGATGAATTATTAGAGCTTGACTTCAAAAAATATAGGAAAAAGAGGACTGCAACCGAAAAGAATAGATATGCAAATAAGTTGGAATGGAGATCACGGGTCAACCTCATCCTTCCGGGGAAAATACTAACTAAAAAACCGGATAGTAGAGAAGTCATTCTATTATTTGTGTACGTAAAAGTAATGTGGTAAAAGACTACTACAAGAATGGATGAGGCAATGATCGGTAGAAATCTTCCTATATCAAAAAAGGTTGCACCGGTTATTTTCTGTGTTAAAACTGCGATAAGTATGTATCCTGGATGATAAAAGTAAGGTTCACCTAGCCCTCCAGAAATAAAATAATCTATACCTGTTCTTTCAGCTCTAAACATGTGTGCAATATAATGAATAGTGTCATGACCAATTGGAAAAGTAGAGTCAGAACGAATGTATGGAATTAAAGATAAGAGAAGGGAAATAATGAATAAGAATGAACTGTCTAAAAATAATGATTTTGATAAGTGTAAAACTATACTAAAAGAGGGTTTATTTGAATCGCTAAGAATGGGCATTTACCATTACATTATCACTTGGTTAATAAAAGCATATGTTTCGATTTATTTCATTTAACTAAGTTGATAGTAAAATGTTAGAAATATTCTTAATAGTAACAATCCCATAGAAAGAGTACGATAGAATGTCTAATAATTTATATAAACTCAGCTTAATTATTCGTTAGGTGCAACTTTTTTGAGATTAGTTGTAACGATTCCAGCGTATAATGAAGAGAGAACTCTGGGGAAAGTAATCAGAGAAATTCCTCGGAAGATCGATAAAATTGATGAAGTTAAAGTAGTTGTTATCGATGACGGTTCGATTGATGACACTCGAAAAGTAGCGTTTAGAGCAGGAGCCGATAAGGTCATCTCTTTTAAGCAAAATAGGGGTCTTGCTCAAGCGTTTAAAATGGGGTTAAATGTCGCTTTACAAATGAATTCAGATATTATAGTGAATATAGATGCAGATGGACAATATGACGGAGCTGAAATAAGTAAGTTGATTAATCCAATTTTAAATAGTGAAGCCGACATTGTATTGGGTTTCAGATTTAAAGAATGGATTGAAGATATGTCGCTACAGAAAAAAGTCGGGAATTATCTTGCCACTAAAGTTACTAACCTGTTATCTGGTTTAAAAATTTCTGATGCTCAGACTGGATTTAGAGCCTTCTCTAAGGAAGCAGCGTTAAAAATTAATGTGATATCTAATTACACTTACGTCCAAGAGACAATAATGCAAGCTGTAAATAAACAGTTAAAAATTGTAGAGGTTCCAGTTCATTTCAGAAGAAGAAAGGGAAAGTCGCGATTAATATCTAATATTTTTAGTTATTCGATGAGGGCTGGTATAACCATAGTAAAAACTTATAGAGATTACAAACCATTAAGAACTTTCTTACTTATTGGTGGATTCTTTATAATAATAGGTTTAGTATTTGGTTTAAGAGTTTTAATCCAGTACCTTAACACAAGCATGATAACACCGTATATTCCATCAGTGGTTTTAATAGCAATTCTTTTAATAGTTGGTTTTCAAGTAGTAACATTAGCCCTTATCGCGGATATGATTGGAAATAACCGTAAAGTACAGGAAGAAATTTTATATATATTAAAGAAAAGGAATTTAGAAAAATGAGACGCAATATACCATAGCTATCATAGAAGATATTAAATCAGTTCACTAATCAATAATAGAAAGATAAGCACCAATAAGTTATACTAACATGGTAGCAACCTTTGTTCATTTTTTAACAAAAAAACTATTTTTAAAGATTTCAGTAGCACCACTAACTAATTATAAGATCCCCATTTCGTTTAGATCTTCCTAGTATATGAAAAGAGATTTAACTCGAGCTAAAGCTCTCCAATAGAGAAAAGAACAAGAAGCTTAACAATAGTTATCAAGAATGCGTCTTATCAGCATTGTTGTGGAGTACCCATCCACTTCTTTAACCAAGATTACTTTTCCTCCGTATGATTTAACAAGATCTGCTTCAGGGAGTTGAGTAAGATCGTAGCCAGCTTTAACATGAACGTCAGGCTTTACAAGATCGATCAAATTTTCAGGGGTTGACTCCGAAAAAATGGTGACATAGTCAACGTATTCAAGCGATGCAATGATCTCAGCTCTCTCGTCTTCAGGGATAATTGGTCGAAATTTTCCCTTATTTTTCCGCACACTATTGTTACTGTTAACTCCTACGATTAATACGTCTCCATGCGATTGAGCTTCTTTTAAAGTTCTTATATGTCCAATATGTAAAAGATCGAAGCAGCCACAAGTGAATATGATCTTCTTTTTTTTCTGCCTTAAGCAAGTCACAATGTGCTTCAGTTCAATTTGGGACACAATTTTTGCCATACAATTCACCTTTTCACTTATAGATGTAAAAGAGCTAAATCAAAAGAGTGTAATTGTGATACAAGTTCATCTTGGGTCACAATAGATGTTCCCACTTTTCCAACCTTTATCGCTGCAGCTACATTGCTGATTAATGCAGATTCGACTATGGAAGCATTCGTGGATATGGATAGAGCTAAAGCCGCAGTTACAGTATCTCCAGCACCGGTTATATCATAGACAGCTCGTGCTAATGCAGGTATGTGTACATATTGTCCATCTTCTTTAAGCAGTGACAGCCCATCTTTTCCAAGTGTAATTATTACAGTATCGCATTCAAACTCTGCTAAAAGCTTTGAAGCTATTCTACGTATACCTGTTTCATCCTTAACCTTCATCTTTAACACTTTACAAGCATTATTGATGTTAGTCTTGATTATTGAGACGCCTTTATAGTCAAGGAAATGCTCAATTTTTGGATCTACGATAATCTTTGTCCCTTTTTCTTGTTTTAAGTTAACCAATGCTTCGATGAGATTTTCTGTTATCAAACCCTTATCATAGTCAGAGATTACGATACAATCTACGTCATCGATGTTGTTATGGATATAATTTAAAATTTTATTAGCATAAACAGAGCCAACTTCTTCTCTAGATTCGTAATCGACTCTTAAAAGTTGATGATGGCCAACTAATATTCTCATTTTTGTTGTGGTGGGACGACTATTATCAGTTATTATCCCAGATACATCACACCCACGAGTTGTAAATTCATTGATTAACCATGAACCGTTTTTATCAGCACCAACGATTCCAGTGGGAAACACTGTTCCACCGAGTGAAAGAATGTTATTGGCTACATTAGCTGACCCACCGAGCTTGAATGTTTCAGAGGTAACGTCTATAACTGGAACGGGTGCTTCAGGTGAAACCCGAGTTGTCTCACCAAAAACATAATGATCTACCATTAAATCTCCTAAAACAAGAATTTTTACACTGTTAAAGCATTCTATGGTTTTGATTAATCTGTTTATTGAGAGCATATTTTTCATCACGAAGATTTTTGAACTTTTTTTAAGATAAGTAATACTGCTTCAGATAAATTAGAAGCGATATTATCGGGTTTAATCCTGTTTTTAGAAAATTTTTTATTAGGTGTAGTATAAGATTCTAGCTCATCTCGACCCTTTCCCGTGAGAACAAGGATTGTCTCACAACCTACACTATACCCAGCTAGAACATCATCCATTTTATCACCAATCATAAAAGAGCGCTCCAAGTCTAGGTTTAAATCCTGAGCAGCAAACTTTAACATCCCAGGGTTAGGTTTTCGACAATCACAATCTTTCTTATAGGCTTTACCTCCCATCTCTGGAAGGTGAGGACAATAATAGATAGCATCTATGCTACAACGCTCTCCTAATTCATTTATCATCTTTTGGTTAACTTTTTGTACATCTTCTTCAGTGAAATAGCCACGAGCTACACCGGACTGATTAGATACAACGACCACTCTTAATCCGATATCATTTAATAAGCCTATAGCACTGCCCACACCAGGTATTAATTTAAATTGTGAAGGATTCTTCATGTAAATAACATCTTCACAGATAACTCCATCTCTATCGAGAAAGACCGCTCTATTTCCCAAACAATGTTCTCTCCACTAATTCACATATAATATGTCCAATTGTGATGTGTGCTTCTTGAATTCGAGGTGTATTTTCAGATGGTACTAGTATCGTAACATCAGAAATTTCTTTTAACTCAGTTCCATACTTACCAGTTAATCCTAATAGTTTAGCTCCTCTCAAACGTGCTACTCTAAGACCTTTCAACACATTTGGAGACTTTCCACTTGTAGAGATACCAATAACTATATCGCCTTCATCTACATGAGCTTCGATCTGTCTTGAGAATGTGTTCTCAAAGCCATAATCATTTGCTATAGACGTTATAACGGATATATCAGTCGTTAATGCAATGGCTCGTAAACCCTTTCGCTCTAATTTAAATCGACCAACTAACTCACTTGCAATATGTTGAGCATCAGCAGCACTACCTCCATTTCCAAATAAAACGATTTTCTTTCCAGTCTTATATGCGGTAACAATTAACTTAACCATATGTTCAATTTCGTTTACATGGTCCTTGATTAATAGTGCACTTAATCTATTATTATCCTCCAATATCTCAACAATTTTATCGTGCATAATACACCACTCACTTATCTTTACACTCTTTACGTTATAGTTTATCCAAATATTTTTTATGGTAGAAAAAAATTCTATAATACACAACTGTTTCAATAAATTTAGTCATATTTATTGTATTGTTTTTCATTAAAGGAATTCTAGATAAGTTTATTGATCTTTTGACCGATAATTTGTAACACTTTTTGAATAGTTATCGCTTCCATACAATATGCTCCCCCTCTTTTACACATTTTTCGCCAAACAGCGGCACTCTCATTGCATGGATTGCAGCCTACATCCTCTCTTACTACAACACTGAATTCATTGTATGGTGCAAATAAAAGGTATTGTCCGGGTCCAAAAAGAGCTATAACGGGGATGTTTAATAAAGCCGCTATGTGCATAAGTGAAGAATCATTACAGATAAAAAAATTACATCGTTCTATCAGAGCAATAGATTCACGAATAGTGGTCTTGCCAACTAAATTAAATGCAGGTTCCTCCATTAAAGAGAGAATACTAGTAACTAAATCAACTTCATCTTTTCCTCCAAAGTAGATGATCTTAGCATTATATTTCTGTATAAGTATATCAGCTATTTTCGCAAATCGTTGCTTAGGCCATCTTCTCGGAATAAAGGGTGCCCCAGGATGAATTCCAACTATCAAATCATCTTCATGGAGATTATTTTGTTGAAGATAAGTCTCTGCATAGATCTTAGCTTTATCAGAGGTGAAGATAAAGGGTCCTTTAATCTCAGTTTTTCCACCGAAAATTCGTATTACGTCTAAGCATCGATCCACATCTTGTTTATGCTCTATGGGTTGAACTTTATCATCTAATAAATAACCAATTCCCTGCGGATCATACCCAATCAAGTGCTTGGCTCCACAGAGATAAGTGTAAATAAGGCTATTAAAAGTTCCATTAAGATCAAAAACGACATCGCAATGTAGATGACGTATTCTAATGAGTAACTTTATTATTTCTTGGAGACGAATCATTTGCAGTTTCTTGAGAATGTTCGTTTCAGTTAGTAATCTGCGATTATAAAATGGATCATCAAAGACAATAAATTTATCAACAAATGGACTGTCGACCATTACCTCCTTAGCCCAAGAACCAACGATAAAGACAATCGTACTGCTTGAGAAACTTTCCTTTAGAGATTTGAGCACAGGTAAAGTGAGGATTGTATCGCCTATGTGTCCAAATTTTAAGACAAGAATCGTTTTAGGTTTCTTATTTTTTATTGGGTTCCTATTAAATTTCTTCCAAATAAATAATGGAAAACAGATAATTGAGAGCAATAAAAAAACGCTTATATAAGAAAACCAGATCCCTTGCCAGACAATTTCATTTAAAACATCGGAACTGGTCAACCTTTCTTCCTCATGCATTACGTCATTCTTAGTAAACGGCAAGGTAATAGGAGAGAAAATGACATGTAAACATCCCTTTTTTAAGATACTGATTCATATTTTAGGTTTACGCGAAATAATATACTCATTACCTATTGAACATTAGGTATCTTAAATCGCTACATCCTTTTCTCTTTATCAAAGATGTATATCGTTTATTAAGAGATTGCCCAAGACTTTTCTGTAATCACATAAGACAGAGGTTTATCAACTCCAAAACTAAAACTCTTTCTTCAAAAGTACAAATCTACTAAACTTTCCAAAGATCTCTGATTACTCTTTTAGTTCTATTCCATTTATCATTTAATCTCAAAGATGTTCTTTTATGAAATAAAATTAAAAACCAGTCACCCCATTTCTAAAAGATCTCTTTTTGAATTAAGATGTTTCGATCAACAAGTTAAACACATCTAAATATGATAGATTCTTTTATGTTATTGTTATACTTGAATTAATAGTCTAAAATTGAATATTCAAAGTTAAGAGTAATGGTTGTAGTTGATTTCGTTTTTAAGAATTGACCTAAAAGTATAAAATAAATAGTGGAATACAGTAAACAGTTTAAGATACGTTTAAGGTTTCAATAAAAAATGTTATACATCGTCGTTTGGAGATAAATCAATGGAGAATAAAAAGGCTCATTTGAAATATGCTATCATTGTGGGCTTAGCATTCTCAATAACCTTAACATTAATTATCTTGAGAAAGTTCATCTTTGAACCAGGACTTGTAGAATCCGGAGATGTTTATTTCCAATATAAACTTGACCAATCACCATCGTATGTGTGGAATAGCTTCTTAAGCAGTACGCATATACCCTATCATCACATAATATTTTCGTGGTTAACTCCCTTAATGGAAGTAGCAGCAAGCATAAGATTAATATCAGCATCAATAGAGATGTTGCAGAGATTATTGTGGAGCCTCTGTTTCACGTTAATAAGTTTCGGAAGCTTCATAGCAGTATTCAAATACACAAGAAAATTCTTTACTAGACTGATACCTTGTTACGCTGCAGCTATACTTGCGTCATTAATCTACACAGTTAACCCTTATGTCGTGGGAATCGTGCAGTGGTGGCCCAGCCTTCTAAGCTACGCTTTCCTACCACTATTGTTCATTCTCATCCCAACAGCACTAAATAAGCCTTCATGGAAAGAAACTTTGAAAATTGGTTTAGTTCCCACTTTGTTATTAACACTAAATTTTTGTTCACCAGGCGCTGCATTGAATACTAGTTTATTCATCTTTTTCCTTATAGCAATAGAACTTGTCTTCAGGATTAAAAAAGATTTTATAAGATTTTTATTACGTTGCACCATTTTATTCATTGAAATCGTCGGATTAGCACTCCTTTTGAATAGCTATGCCATATTCCCCTTTTTACTCGTTAACGAAGAGTTTGCATACGGGGGACAAAATATTCCACTTCAAGTTGAAGGGTTATATGGGGAAGGAGGTGCAAATATTGAATTATTAGACGCATTTAGACTTTGGAAATGGAGTATAGCAGAGGAGTTCACCTTTAACACACGATCGTTATTAACATTAGTTGTTCCATTGATTGCAATATTCGCGAGTATAGTATATCATGTTAAATTAGTATTACCAAGACACTTTAATTCTATTAAAAAAATTGATAAAAAAACGATGACTACGCTTACACTCTTAATATTATTAGCACTTTTTCTGGCTAAAGGAATCAATGAACCCTTCGGTGATTTCTACATATGGTTAGTGTTCAGCTCACCTTTCAGTTGGTTATTTGAACATTCAGAAGTTTGGATTCGATACCTATGTCTAGCTTATACAGTTCTATGTTCATTCTTGTTAGCTCAATTCGTAGACATAATCTACAAACCGATATCCAACAGGAAATACCTATTTACTGTGTTAAAAGAAAAATATCAAGTACCTCCACACATACACCGGTATATTTCAAAGATGTGGAAAGCGAAAGCAGCTATTGTTTTCACAGCAATAATTATTTTTTCTATTGCAGTACGAACGGATAATATTCAAGCCTATTCTTCATCATTATTTTTAGGTACAGGAAGTAACTATCTTAGACCTTCAGTGTTACCCCAACCATATTACGACGTAAATGATTGGCTTTCTTTACAAAGTGGAGAGTTTAGAACAATATGGCTACCCATATCTGGTAATTTAGATTGGTGGCGACCTTCTGGAGCACTACCACATCCAATTGGGGACTGGGCTAGTTCCAGACCAATAGCAACCACGAATCATCCATCACAGATAGATTATATGAAATTCACACTTAACCATGGGAAAGATGAAGAGATATTTGCGGATCTCCTAGGCATCTTCAGTGTAGAGTATATTATTTTTCATGATGATACAAAAGAAATGAGTATTTATCAAGTTCTTAAGGACAACCCGAGATTAATTCAAGTCTACAATAACGAGTTTTTATACGTTTTTCAAAATAAGGGTTTTCAACCATACGTACGTGCATTAAAGCAAAATATTTTGTGTATCGGTAACACAAGAATATTAGAGCTATCGTCCACTATTCCAACATTCAATAAGTCAGATGTATCTATAGTTTTTTCTGAACAACTTCCAAGATTAGGAATTGAAACTCTACAGAATCTAAGGAGTGATGACCTTTTACTTTTCTATAATAAACTTTTCATAGATCTATTATTTAACAGTCTGAGTGATAACCACATCTATGTTCCAGCGAATTATATCGGGATCAACACCGAATGGAGATTGGAGAATAGAAGAGATCTAATGAACTACGAATTTGACTACGGAAAAGGCTATGTTTATTCACTTGAGAAGCGCCCATTCAATTTTGATATAGAAATTAAAGAAGCAGATCAATATGAAATGTGGATAAGAGTACTCGGATCTCAAAAATTCACCATATCCATTGATGATTATACGAATACAGAAGCATCTTCACCCTTAGATCCCAACGGTTTTACATGGGTAAAGCTTGGAGAGACAAACTTAATTGAGGGTAAACACAGTCTCACATTAATCAATGAGTATGGATGGGGAAACCTTAACCTCCTTGTAATCGTTCCCTCAGAAGAGTTAGAAGATAAAAGAAAGGAAACCCTCGAATACATAAACCAAAATGATTTGAAAATCGTAAGTATATTTGATAAAAACGTTATAGACTGGAGAAAAGAAAACCAACCCAGTTTTGAAGAACAGTTCACTGATTTTGCTATGGGGAAACCACTATGGCCCTTCTATGGAAATTGGACAATTAGCGATGATGATGGAAACAAGATTCTGTCGCAATTAAATGACACAATTCAAAATACGTGGATTGAAGTAGGAGAGAATCAAACGATTAGAGACGGCTTTTTCGAGATCGATATACAATTAACATCTCGAACCACAGAGCCATTAAACCCGATTGCAATCAATATGATTCGAGAACAATCAGATGATCACTCGTATATTTTTTCATATACAGATCAAAATTCGAAATTAATGATTTGGAAGACCAATGAAGATAACCTTATCAAACTTGGGGAAGCTGATTTTTCAATGGAGAAAGATCACTGGTATACTTGGAAAATTGAATTTCAAGGCCCAAGAATTAGCCTTTCTCTGAATAACACACGTTATATTGATACAATTGACAATTTACCTCCTTTCAGATACTCAGAAGGAATCATGTACCTTGGAACTTCAACCGCGAAAGTTGAGTTTAACAATATCAGATATTATGAACCCCTAGAACACCTACAGATGGATGTACCCAAAGATTCCGAATATATTATGGCAGTAAGAACTAGTAAAGATATTACTAATATTGGCTTATCAATCCAAGTTGACGGTAAAGAGTACGTTATGAAAAATAATAATAGTTCATATGACTCAGATTGGGAATATACAATTCCGATAAATCTAACTCAAGGGCAACATGAAATAGAATTCTTGTATCAATTTGGCGTCGGAATAGATCAACTGATAGTTTTTTCGGTATTAAACAATGAAAGGTCAATGACAGTGGAAGAGATTTTTGTAGAGAAACCAATGAATCTGAGCATAGAGTATAAAAGAATTGAAGCCGAAAAATGGACAGTTAACGTAAATACATCAGAACCCTTCATACTTGCCTTTTCAGAGACATATCATAGATTATGGAGTGCATATACAGAGGACTTCGAATATCAACATTTTCCAATAAATTCTCAAATAAATGGATTTTTCATTAATAAAACAGGAAACTTCGAAATCAAAATAGAATTCATCATGGGTGAAGCGCATTACTATGGTAAAGCTATATCAACTCTGACACTCCTATTTACAGGCATTAGTTATATACTTCTTGAAGATAAAAGTCGAAGGAAAATAAGCCAGTTATTCAAGAAACTAGTGATTGAAATACAAAAAATAAGGTCGGAGAGAGTGCCTTCTGAAGATATTATTAATCAATAACGCCCCACCAACAGCAGGACCGGGCATATATGCTTTTTCAATATTTAATATACTTCAGAAAAGTGAACAATTTGATGTGGATATGGCCTATACTTTTGATTTTCCTCTAAACCGAAATAAGATCAAGGGCAACATCATATTTCTAAGCAGAATTCCCTCTTCAACAATAAATCGAATACTAAATTTTTTCATTAACCCACTGAGGATACCAAAAAAATATGATGTTTACCACATAATGACTCAAACCCTTGGAAGATTAAGTATGTTCATCCATCCATCCATAATTACAGTTCATGACATTTACCCATTAAAAGCAAGCCTCACGGAACCCACAATGTATGGGGATTTAAAGAGTTTACCATATGGGAACAAATTGATCAGCGCCGCCTATCACACATTTGTTAGAGAGAGCATAAAGAGCGTAAAATATGCCGATGTAATAATCACTCCTTCAGATTACACAAAAAAAGAGTTGATCTCACTCCTACAAATAAATCCTCAAAAGATTAAAGTTGTACCGCATGGCATAAGACATGACCTGTTTAAACCCCGAGATAAAATCAAAATTAGAAAAATCCTTGACTTACCTTTAAACAAAAAAATAGTGTTACATGTTGGATCAGAGAATCCACGAAAAAATATTCCTACATTAATTAAAGCCTTCGCTAAACTACAAAAAGACGGATATCGTAATACAATTTTATTACGAGTTGGTGAAACACAAACTAATACACATAAATTAATCTCGACATTTCATTTAGATGAATCGGTTCTTGAATTTGGATTACGCGATCAAAGCGATTTATGTTACCTATACAACGCTGCAGACGTACTCGTTTTTCCTTCACTATATGAAGGGTTTGGTCTACCAGTAATAGAAGCTATGGCTTCGGGCTGTCCAGTCATTGCAGCGAATAGAACATCGTTACCAGAAGTCTTGGGAGATGCAGGTATACTATGTGATCCATTGAACATTAATGAATTAGCAGAGGCGATGAAAATGTTTCTGGGAGATGAAGAATTAAGACAAAAATGTTCGCAGAAAGGATTGAAGAGAGCAGCAAATTATTCTTGGGAGAGAGTAGTTAAAGAAACTGTAAAAATCTTTAAGGAAAGCACAAAATTATTTTAATCTTCATAAAGGACTAATGATTAACGTGGAAAAACGATCTAAAATCCTCGTCTGTATGTGGCATCCCACCCCTTTTGGTGTTGTAGGCGGAGGGTGGAGAATAATAGACGAAGTTTTTAAGAGAACACCGAGCAATGTAGACATTCATGCATTAGATGTGAAACCATCCTTTCTTAGAAAAAACTTAAAAATTAAAGTATACGAATATTCATTACCACTTTTCTTGAAGGCAGTAGAAGAGAAAAATTTTATCATTTCACGAATTCTCTCTTGGGGTCTCTCAGCAATCTTAATGACAATTACAGCCATCAAGCTACATGAAAAAGAACATTTTGACAGGGTTTATGTTCCAATAGCAGAATTATCTTTTACATTGGTTCCAGCTATTGCACTTAAAATGATTTTTAAAAAGAAAATTAAGATCATTATCAGTATATTCAACATTAGAAAACCAGAAGAAACATTGGAAGTACTATACTTAAACTTTACAAGACAAGGTTATTCTCCCATTAGTTCTCTCATCTCATCAATCTTAATTATTTATACACATAAAATTGTGATAACATGTGCAAATCGAGTGAACAAAGTGATCACGTTAAGCAATTTTTTAAGCAAAATACTCAAAGAATTAGGGGTGAGATGTAAAATTAAGGTAGCACCTATAGGAATTCATTCACAATATATAAAAGAAATTCCAACTCAAAGAAAGACATATGATGCCATATTTGTAGGGAGAAATACCACAGAAAAAGGTGTATATGATTTAGTTAGAGCATGGGAAATTGTAGTTGAAAAATATCATAAAGCTAAGATCTTACTTGTAGGTCTAAGCAGTAACACTGCTAGAGCTACATTGATTCGTGAAATACATACCCGAAAATTGAGTGCAAATGTAGAATTGTATGGTCCAGAATCAAACTATGGCAAATTAATCAAGTTGATTAAAAGTAGTAGAATTTTTGTATTTCTAAGTGTAGCCGAGACATGGGGAATTGCATCAATTGAGGGATTGGCATGCGGATTACCTGTTGTAGCTTATGATTTACCCGTTTATAAAGAAAATATTAAAGATTGTGAATCAGTTTTTCTCGTCCAAATCTCTAATTATCATAAGGCAGCCGATAAAATAATCCAACTATTAAGTGAAAACGAGAACACTCTTGCGAAACTAAGTGAAAGCGCGAGAATATTTTCGCAAAAATTTGACTGGAACATCCGCGCTAAAAATTTCTTCCACCACCTACTTAATTAAAACGATTTATGTATCAGATAAACATAAATAATTTTAATCAGTTCAAATCAAATTCTCTTAGACATTTGGGATAAGATTGAAGATACTAATTCTTGGCGATGGTAACGTACCAAGCTTATATAAAAATTATAGAGCTGATCCTTTAGCCAGATATCTGTCTAAAATGGGTCATAAAATAACAGTATTATGTCCAAAGCCGAGAATAACTGATAAGAATTATTCAAAGCATTTTAAAGAGGTTAAATTTGTTTATGTATCAAGTTATAAGAACATAAAAGTTCCAACAGATTTAGTTCATAGACTACACCAATTAACGACATTAATGATTAAATTAAATCACATTCTAAATACTGAAAAATTCGATCTAATCCGGTCAATATCCCTGATTCCAGGATATATTGCAGCAATAGTAAATAAGAAACACCATATACCCACTATCACAAATGTGAGCGATTTTTATAGTGACCTCTATAAACACTCAGATTTACCTTTTCCATTAATAGCATCCAATATTCTTAGAAAAATGGAAGAAGTTGTCGTTAAGAATAGTGATATATTTATTGTTGATTCACCAATACAAAGAAAATATTGGAAAGAAAGAGGATTAAATGAAAAGAGAGGGGTTGTTATCCCGCACGGTATTTATCCAGATCGTTTTAATTCTAAGGATAATCAGGGAACAGTAAGAAAAAAATATGGTATTAATTCTACGACTAAAATTATTTATTATCATGGAGATATCAGTCATCAAGATGGTGTCGATATCTTAATCGATAGTGTACCATATATCGTTCGAAATGAAGAGAATGTTCGATTTATGATTGTAGGTACAGGCACAGAAAAGTATATGACAAGATTGAGAAGAAAAATTGAAAAATACAAAATACAAAAGTTCTTCATATTTACAGGGTGGATCCCACATTTCTTTATTCCTCAGTACATCAAAACTGCTGATTTATGTGTAGCGCCTTTTAGACTCGCTCTCACATCTAACACAAGCCTATCAAACAAGATCATCGAATATTTGGCTATGCGAAAACCAATAGTAGCCAGTCGTGGAGAGGGAACCAAAGAAATGATAGGTGACACAATAGTTTATGTAAATCCTGAAAATCCTCAAGAGTTAGCAGATGCCATTATTAAAACATTAAATAATGATTCTATGAAATCCACCCAACAAAGAGAAACAATAATTTCAAGATTAAATTGGGTAAAAATCTTGAATCGCGAAGAAGAAATAATTTCAAAAATAAAAAACATTGAAGATCTTGACCTCCAAAAATATGATTATTTCCTTAGATAAAGATACTTAACATTTTTTCAAGAGTTTATGTGAAGGATTATTTTACGTCATTCAAGAAGAACGATATAAAATCCAGAATAAAGGATTGGATAATTCCATAACCTGTTTTTTTTCTAAAATTACTAAGAAATAGATTCTGCTAAAAATTTTAGGGACCTATGAAAATGAAAAAAAGTGAAGATCCATGAATGGATACGGGAAGAATCAACAAGAGAACATTCGTTGAGAGTTTGGAACTTCAATTTGAAGATTAATACTTCTAGCGGTTTTGATCATACAAGGAACTATAACATAACAATATGTAGCAGAATCCTCAAAATATCGATTAAAAAATTATCCTCCGTAAGTAAAATATGTTGTTAAGGGTAGTACCCATAGTAGAGAAAACTTTAACAGTTGTTTATTCTTTGTGATCGCACTAAAGATCATGAAGGAAGTAACAAGCGTTGTTGTATGACGACCATAATTTATGATATCAGTAAAGGAATATTTATGAAGAAAAATTATGGCACAGGCGTTTAGGAGTAGGTGAAAAACTGCTGGTTCGAATTCTTTTTTAAAAATTTTTCTTAAAGCTAGAATAAAAGACAATGAAGAAGGTATAATCGTCAAAAATATCATATTCAAAAGCTCCGGAAGAACGATAGGACGGTAGGCTCTAATCATATTTTGGTATATTCCATCGAAGGGTATAATTTGAAGAGAAACTGTAGTACGAATAAAACCGGAATCACCGAATAAGAACATTAAAAATATTTGGAATAATATGTAAGGAAAAAGTGTAAGAATAGCAAAACTTATTCCGCTTTTAAACTTGCGGTGTATTAGGAAATTTACTATATAGCTTGACACAAAGAATATTGCAGTTTCCTTGGAGAATAATGCTAGATTGAAAAAGATTATTGAAAGAAAAGACGATTTTCGGTAATAGGAATAAACTGCAAGGAGAACAAACATATATACAAGCGGTTCTGTCAAGTCACGCCTTACACTCCACAGCTGACCTATAAAAAGTCCATAAACGAGGCTGTACCATGGATTGAGACCTTTAAGTCGAAGCAGCCGATCTAATACTTCTGTACCGACGATGATTGCGCCTACATTAATGAAAATCATAACCCAAGGCATCAAATCATTCTGTCCAAGAGAAAATAGGCGAATGAGCAACGGGTATAGAATACGTTGAGATCTGAGACTAGGAATGTCAAGCATGTAAAGAGGTGTATTGAACAAATGTTGCGCGATATAATAGTAAAATTGCCCATCATATCCTATACTACCATTTGAGTCATTGTTTAACCACCTTGTACCGACAAATATGAAAGATTTAGGATCAAATTTTTGTATTGATAGTTGCCCGATTACATATAGAATATAGAATAAAGCTACAAGAAGTGATGGTCGAAAAAATGTATAGATGCCAATTTTCTGTTTAAAAAGAATAATGAAAGAAGTGTACTTGTGTTTCCAAGAATTTTTAAGTTTATTCTCCGCACGATAGTTAGGGTTTAAAGATTCTGAAACTTTCTGGTGAAAGTCCTTAAGAGACCTTGATTCCATATCTATCGCAACTTTGAAAAATCGAATTATAAATCTATATCGTCTAGAATGTTAAATAGATTATCATTATTGAATAGTATTAAACCAGTTTATTTAACAAATATATAAAAAATAAATACACATTCCAATAGGTTTATGTCAAATATAATATTAAATAATCCAGTTTAAGCTTATACGCTATTTAATGCCAATTAGGAAGAAGTATTCGAAAATTCATGTCAGAGGACCAAAATAGTATGTTACGAGCAGGAAAAGGAGTGGTTTATGTTGCAATACAGAGTATTTCACAATTTGCAATTGGTTTGATTTACTACTCAATCCTCGCAAGATCGCTAACAGAGGCTGACATTGGGATCATATCCACTCTTTCTTTCATTTCAACCATTTATATTATCGTTGCACATTTATCGCTACCCATTGCAGCAACAAAACATATATCCGAATTTATGGGTAAAAATAATGAAGAAAGTGCCTCTGCGGTTGCAAAAAGAACAATTAAACTAGTTACACTAATATCTATGATAGTTCTCGTAGGAATCTTTGTCACGTTACAATTTTTCTTCGAAATTGATCAATCAATTAAAATACTTTTAATGATTTCATGTGCAACAGGTTTCTTTGCAACGATAAAAACCACATACCTCGCAATTCTACGCGGTCTACAAATGTTCAGAAAATATTCAATTACAATTACTTTAGCCACAATAGCCAATCGGGGAATTGGTATAACGTTAATTTTATTGAACTTCAATTTATTGGGAGTAGTCACAGGTTGGTTAATCGGAGAAATAATAGGGGTAATACTGGTAAAATCGTTCTATCGCGGAACGTTACCTAAAACAGAAAAATCCTATAGTTCAAAGCAATTATTAACATTTAGTATACCCCTCTTTGTTACAACGTTGATAGCAACAATGTCTACATGGGCTGATCGCATCATCTTTTTAGCACTTACATCAGATTTGGAAAAGTTGGGTATCTATGATTTCGCTATTAGAGGATCACATACACTGGCACTTATCTGGATTACACTGAGTGTTATAACACTTCCTGCATTTTCAGAATTATTCAGTCAAAAAAATAAAAAAGAATTAAGTGAAGCGATTTCAAAGACCAACAGATATCTGGCTTATATCATCTTTCCAGCAGCTTTTGGTCTAGCAACAATCTCAAAAACGGCTATGGCTCTACTTTACGGATGGCAATATGCATTAGGAAACGTATTATTGTCAATACTGGCAATATTTTCAATATTTTTAGCTTTTGGAGCCGTTATAGGATCAGCTCTTCAAGCGATGGGGGAAACAAAAGTTTTCATTAAGACAACATTCGCAACTTTGTTAACGAATATTTTGATAAGCATTACGTTAATACCAATTTTTAACGTCTTAGGCTCAACTATAGCACAAGCAGCAACAATGGTAGTGGGATTCATATATGCATTTTATGAATTAAGGAAAAGGCTTACGATCAAAATTGATAGAGACATATTGTGGAAACCTCTCCTCGCATCCAGTATAATGGTAATTCCATTAATTTTATTTGAAACTTACTATTCAGGAGTCATATCTGATAACGCAATAATAAATATCATCATCGAGATCGGAATCGGTGTCTCAACTTATAGTGTAATATTAATTTTCATACGTGCATTAAATGAACAAGATTTTAATGAACTTGAAAAAATAACACCAAAACCATTCTCAAAACTGTTAGAATTATTTAAAAAAATCTTCGTACGAGGAAAATAACATCTTCAAAAAGTGAAAACAGAGAAATATGACATTATTTCCATTATCTTACTAGTTACATATTTAGTTTCTAAATTTAGAAAATTACACAAGTTAAAGTTTAGGAGAACTTTAATCTAATTCGGTAATTACTATAGTTTAGTTTTCCAATAATTGATTGATTTTTGTAAACCTTCTTCTAAAGTGTTTTTAGGAACCCAATCTAGAACCGTTTTTGCTTTACTATTATCGCCGATTAACACATTAATATCTAAGGGTCTTGCCGGTATTGTATTCCAAATGACATCACCCTTAAAGTCTGTAAATTTTCTAATATTCAATGTTAACTCTTCAATTGATACACCACGACTCGTACAGAAGTTAAATACTTCACCGATTGCTTTTTCGTTTCCTAAACAGGTGAGGTAAGCATTAACATGATCATCGACGTACATGAAATCTCTCACAGGTGTTGGATCACCAAGCAAAACCCGTTCACCTTTTAACATCTGTACAATTGTTCGTTCAACTACAAAGTGGGTATTCTTCTTGCGACCATGGGTATTAAAATTACGAAAAATTGTTACAGGGAAATCATATGCATCATACAAATATTGAAGATATTTATCAGCAGCTACTTTACTCACAGAATAAGGGCTATTTGGGCGTAATTCAGCACTCTCTTTGATTGGAACCTGCTTTTGATTTCCATATTCCTCAGAGGTTCCAGCGAATAAGAAGTGTTTAAAGTGTGAAACTTCCTGTAAACATGCTTCAGCTAATTTTACTGTACCTAGAAAATTAGTCTCAAGAACTTCTAGGGGATGATCATAAGAGAAAGAGACAGCGCTTAAAGCCGCTAAATGTATAACGTACTCGGGTTGTATATCTCGAATGTTTTTTCTAATGGAGAAGTAATCATTTAAATTGCTAAATATAGTTTTAACTGATCGTTGATTACCAAGGACATATCTTCCCGTAACATACCTGTCGAGAGAATAAACATCGTAATCCAGTTCAACAAGTTTTGGGATGAGATGGCTACCGATAAATCCTCCACCACCTGTAACTAAAACTTTTTCACCAGTCATAAAATTCTACCTCAAGAAAGATAGTATAGATTTCTCAAGTAATATAAACTATAGGTTCACATATATGATTAAACGTTAATATGTACTCATTTTATTTTTAACAATTTAGATATAACTAATAAGCGAGAATATAAATAAACGTATAAAATATAATAGTGTTCTGAGGAAAAATTGTTGAAGGTTGGAATAGTAATTCCTGCGTATAAAGAAGGAAATGTAGAAGGTATCGTAAATCGTATTAAAAATATTTTTCCTAACGCACTCATTATTTGTCCATGTGATGATAAGGACACGTCTAAATTAGCTTTAAATGCTGGAGCAATTGTTCCACCAAGAAAAAAACGAATTGGATATGGAAAAAGTCTTGTGGAAGGATTGTATTTAGCTGCTCATACGTATGATTGTGATTACATTTTTGAGATGGATGTAGATCATCCTATTCATGAACTTAAAGATATGTTCAATTTTACTAGACAACATAAAATAGACATGTGTGTCGGCAACGAAAAGGCGAAATGGAAACAAGAGAGAAGATTTGCTTGTTGGTTAGCTAATTTATTTATCATGAATGATATAGTTGAACATCCAACTTGTGGTTTTATCTGTTTCAGAAAGAAAGTTTTAACATCCATTCCGTGGAACCAGGTTAAAAGTAATGGTGATTTCGTTCACATAGAGTTACTATATTGGGCAAAAAAGATGAATTTTAAGATTGGAGAATACGCTTTTAATGGGCATTCAGGTGAGAGGAGATATAGTATTAAAAGAATTATGGATTGGCTTATGAATTTTTCAAGGCTTATGTACTTAAAAAACGTCTAATTTTTCGTAGAATGAGAAGGAAAACAAAAAAGGAACTATGGTGCAAAGGCTGCTAGTTTTATATTTTTTTAAAGTATTAACTTATTGAAGAAAAATTTGAATTCTTTCTTACGTATCCAAGTTCTATACATTAGATAGATAAAGTAGAAGATATATCATACTTTTTTAGTAGTTTTGTTTCAATGCGATGATCAAAATATGAGTTAGACGAGAATTATCGCATGTATTATATGAATGAAATTAATTATTATAGAACAACCACTGCTTATAAGTAAAACTTTAGATAAAATATTTTTCAAATTTAAAAGTGATTTGATCAAGTTGGCTAGACCCCCTTTAAAGGAATACTTATTCTTAGGAAAGGAAAAAAGGAGTACCATTAAGCTTTCAATGGTACAGTTTATACAGAGTAGTAAATTTGATCTGCTAGGTCTATTTCTCATTTCAGCATTTACATGTCGATCTTTTTTCTCGTTAAATCTTGACTTCGTTACAGGAACTGATTCTTTAGGTATCCAAACATACATGTCAATGTGGTCTTATCTTGAACAGAATTTTAAGTCTTGGTTATTCACTTGGACACCGTTTCAAGGAAGTGGTTTAACAACAAATTTACCAATACCGATATTCTTAGTAAGTAGTGTAGTGAGCATTATCTTTTCTTCAATACCGGGTTTTGTTGCCTTCATAACAAAAATGATGCTGTTTCTTCTATTTCCTTTAGCAAGTTTTTCCATGTATCTCTTTACGTATAATCTTTTCAAGAGTAGATCGGGTTCATTTATAGCAGCTCTTTTCTATATGTATAACCAATTTTTCTTAAGTGAACACATCTCAGAGGGGCATTTCATTATAGCTTTTGGTTATGCTTTGGCGCCTCTTATTCTTCTAAGGCTAGAAAAGGTTATACGATGTCCTAACATGAAGAATGTTTTGATCTTATCTATCGGTCTATTATTCTTTTTAGATTCCAGATCTCAATCAGTGTATATAATGAGTTTATTGGCAATTGTATACATTTTCATTCGAAGTTTTCAGATCAAACCTGATATGAAATCACGAATTAAAGGGGCACGCGGAATTTTATCGGCAATAGTCATCGGTTTATTTTTATCGGCTTATTGGATAGTTCCAGAAATGTTTGTTGTAAAAAATTCAAGTGTATTATTTCGCGTTTATCATAGTATTGATGACGCATATCAATTTGGATTTAAGTCCATTGTTGATGCATTGTCTATTAGAAGCTCGTCTGAGAATGTTTTTGGTCAGAGAATTTCTTTTTGGGAAATACCAAATCTTCAACAAATAGAGTTAAACGTTTTACTGTTAATTATTCCAGTTTTAGCATTTATGGCTCTGATATTTAAGAGAGACCGAGTTACTAAATTTTTTGTGATAATTGCTTTATTTTCATCGTTTTTAGCATTGGGACCAAATGGATTACCTTTTGAAATTTTTGTATGGTTATGGACTCATGTTCCCGGGTATTCAACATTTAGAGTGGGAGGTAGATTTCTAATGGTGACTGCACTAGCGTATTCTTATCTAATTAGTATTACAGTTGATTCTTGTTCGAAAAGAATCCGATCTTGGATAGGTTTTGATTTAGAGAAACAAGCTTATTCTTCAGTTTTTAGAAAGATCAAAGGATATTTTGGGAAGTATAGAGTTTTAGAAACATTGTTTGTAGTAATTGTGATAATTATCATTTTTCTTAATTCTTGGGTTGGAAGTATCGAGGGCTTCCAAGTATACACTTGGCCAGATAATTATATTGAACCTTTAGAGTGGATTGGAGATCAACCTGGAGATTACAGAATTGTAACAACACCTTATCAAAGACTTTACGCACAGTATAATTGGTCGTCCTCAACTTTAGATCTTGGAGTTTTCAGCTTTAGCATACATAATAAAGGTGTATTTGTCGGAGGGTCAGGTTATATAGCGGATTATACGCCATTCGTTGGTAATCTTCTTAGATCCAACTTAACAAATTCACTTAGTTCAATGTTAGGTATCGCGGGTGTACGATACATCGTTAGTCAACCTGATACAAATCTAAATGAGAAACTTGTCCTTGAAAAACAGAAAAATTTAGTTCCAATTCAAATAGGAAATGTATCAATCTTTGAAAATTTACAGTATTCGCAACATATCTTTGCTAACGAGAAGTCTGCACTTGTTTTTGGAGGAAGAAACTTGATAACTTCCTTATTAAACGTTAATGATTTTGAACTTAACAAATCGACACTAATTTTTTATGATCAGGTTCCACGAGTAAATTTAGAATATGATCAGATCATTTTTTCGGGGGTAACACAGCAAGATATCGCATTTTTGGCATATGGGCGAAATGATACAATACAACTTGCAAATTATGCTTTTCCGAGTGCTAATCAAAGTAAGTATTGGACAAGCTATACACAATTACTTGACAGAGGATTCCTTATGTTCAGTGGAAGCGCTCTTACAACTAGAGGAAAGGTAAGTATAGATATACCTCTCGTAACCCAAGAAGAGGGACAATATGAACTCTGGATGAGAATTGCATATGGTCCTGATAGAGGGAAACTAACAATTGCGGTGGATGGACAGACGATAGGTTTAGAAATATATCCACATGTTCCTTATCTTTCTGGATTACGTTGGATCAAACTTCAAAACGTTTTTCTTAGTTCTGGAAATCACGTAATTACACTTACCAATGACGGTAGTGGATATAATGAAATTGATGTAATCGCTGCAATTCAACCTGAAAAGTTAGAATCAGCGTATAACAAGTTCATTAACGATATTCAAGACCTAGATTCTAGAGTAATCAACGTTTTAGAAGCTGAAACTGAGTTTGCACATAATTTGAATGGTTGGTACCCTTCTGAAAGATGGGGGGGTAATGCAAGTAATGGAGTCACTCTTACATCAGATATATTGACAGAGAGTTCAACTCAAATCTTCATCCCAAAAGATGGCAATTATAAAATCGCTGTAAGAACAGTTGAAAGTAAAGAGTATGGAAATCTCCTTTTACAAATAGACGATGGAGATATAACCAAACTGGAATGTAATAGCTCTACGACAAGTTTTGTGTGGCATGAAATAGACCCTGTTCGAATGAATCGTGGTAATCATATATTAAACATAATAAATGATGGTAGTGGTAGAGTTGATGTAGACGAAATTATAATTTATTCACTAAAAGAAACAGAAGAGAAAATAGTATTAAAAGAACTTTTTTCTCCTCAGAGTTCACAACCTAAAAAGCTTAATTACACACAAATTACTCCAACGGAATATGAAGTAAAGATTACAACAGATGAACCATTCTGGTTAATTTTCGGCGAATCTTTCAATCCACTATGGAGAGCATATATCGATAATGAGGAAATAGAAAAAGTGGTCGCATACTCATTTATGAATGGGTTTTACGTTGATAAGACAGGTGATTTAGTAATTCAAATTCATTTTACGGGTCAAACGTATTTTTCTATTGGAAGCCTAATATCAGTATCCACCGTATTTAGTGGCGTAATATATCTTAAATGGATTAAAAAAATTAAAATCTTAAAGAAATTGATGAAAGTAATCAATAGAGTTTAAAAATTACCATAAAAATGATTCATTTACCCTAATGTAACCATTCCTCTAAGTGAGCGATGTAAAAAATTGTCATTCAAAACATTCACTAGTAAGGTCGGAAGGAAAAGAATCATCACATTAATTCTTTTAATAATAATTATCGGAGGCGTTGTAACAGTTTATACTATTAATTGGTGGAAAATGACTGGTTCTGAAATAGAAATAGAACAAATCACCCCAGTACTGAAACAAGACGGAAGATACTTCACATTAAAAGTTAGAGCATTGGGTCACGGCGAAGTGAATATTGCAGATATATATGTTAACCAAATAAAAATAGTTACATATATACCAAATCCATCTCATCTTGAACCAAATGAATCTGCAAATATCACTATAATGTATCCTTGGCTACAAGAAAGCAAATATACGGTAACAATAACCACAACTCAAAAAACTAAGACAGAATCAACAATAAAAACTCAGTCAATATCGCCAACAGCATCACTAAACATCACCAGTGTGATAAATGAAGTGTTATATCCTGATCAACCAATCTTAAACATGAAGTTTAATTACAACATATCATCATACGGATTCTCATCTGTATATACCCGTTTTTTCTTATACGGAGTATACCAAAATGAAATAGAAAGATCGATCTATTTATTCTATGATCAATACACCATTCCAAAAGAGACTCTGCAGAGTGCAGAGATATTTTATAACCTGATGTTTAACCTCGGAATGAATATAACAAAGATTAATTGGAATCAGTTAAGCGACTTAGTAGATTCAAAACCTCAAAACGCTATTCTCATACTATTTAACCCACTTATGAACGCATCAGGCATTAGCTTCAACGATGCAATTCCATCATGTCTTATAGATCCAAATGAGGATGGTTACATAAAGGCACACTCAGCATATCAGAAATCGCTTATCTACGATTGGGAGAAAGATCACGGGCTAGTATTTATCAGCGTCGGTTCAAACCAAGCTCCATCTAAATGGATCATTGCAAAGAATGGAACAGCCTACAAATCTAAAGATGAAGATTACAGTGACCAATTTTTCGCAGATACTCCTGGAGCTTTTAGGGGATGGGGACCTAACACTATGATACCTACACGTATCGGTCAAACGCTTGGGTTACGGAATTGGAATAGTGATTATTATTTAGATACAGCAATACTGAACAGTTCCATTGGTGAAAATAATTACTATGTCTATGGCTTAGCAGAAAACACAAGTTGGGCAAATCCAGTCTACATCAGGGTTGGTGATGGAGGTTGGCTCCAATGTAGCAATGGATCTAAGCTAGATGATAAAACAATTGCAGAAGATCTAGCTATGATTATCCTACATGCACCATGGAACGGAGAATGGTTTGGACCAAACTCATGGAACTACGACAGCGGATTCAAGATATATAAACCAAATGGTGGAATTTTAGAAAAAGTAGACCAAATTTCTACAGGTTGGATAGGGAGTATTTTACCGAGTAATTTCTCTTTACGCACAATCATTAAGTTAGATAATAGTGAAAGTGAAAAGTATGTTTTAGAGGAAAAACTTGAGATTTATGAAAATTTGTGGGGGAAAGAATTCGAAATTTTAATTGATAATATTCGAACGGATTTAGAAACGGATGGACGATACATAAATTTTGAGGTAGAAGCTTTAGGGGAGTATAGTATCGATATAATGCAAGTGTACATAAATAATACGGAATGTTTAATCAATGCTGATAGAAAACATCTAGAACCTGAAACTTCAACAAATATAAGTGTTCAATATCCCTGGGTTTCAAACCAAACCTATCTTCTAAGAGTTGAAACGAAGCAAGGAGTCTATGATGAAGCAATCATTAAAACTCAAGAAATTAAACCCTTACTAAGTTTTAACTTAACAGATATTATGAGAACTGTAAACGATAATGGAACAGAACTGACGTTTAGTTATAATATAAATAGCACAGGATTTTCATATGTAAACACAGCTTTTTTTGTATACAAATCTTATAACCTGACAAATAGAGAGATCTACATTTTTTATGATCAAAGATACATGCCTTTATCTACAATTCAAAGAATTGACAGTTTTCTTTCAATAACCAAAGACTTTGGAATGAACGTTAATAAAGTTAATTGGGAAGCTTTAGAAGGTCTTGCAGAATCTAAACCACAAGCTATCCTTATTCTTTTTAACCCATTAAAGAGTGAAAATGGTGATGTCTATTACAATTCAGCGCCATCTTGTCTGCTTGATCCAAGTGAAGACGGTTTTATTAGAAATGGATCAGTGTATAATAAGTCACTTGTCTACGATTGGGAGAAAGATCACGGGCTAGTATTTATCAGCGTCGGTTCAAACCAAGCTCCATCTAAATGGATCATTGCAAAGAATGGAACAGCGTATGAACCCATAGATAAAGATCACAGTGATAAATTCTTTATTGACACTCCAGGAGCTTTCCGTGGAATGGGATCCAACACAATTATCCCAACTCGCATTGGTCAAACATTAGGTCTTCACGCTTGGTTTGGTTCATGGCGCTTAGATACGAGTGTATTGGATGAATCTATTGGTATAAGTAATTATTACGCATATGGTTTCTTACCGAATACAAATTTGAGTCAGCCGTGTTTTGTTAAGGTTGGCAAAGGAGGTTGGCTCTATGGTGGTGACGGTTTGAACATTGATGATGGAGGCATAATGCGGGATTTAGCAATGATAATCCAACATGCACCATGGAACGGAGAATGGTTTGGACCAAACTCATGGAACTACGACAGCGGATTCAAATTTTATCCAACAAATGGAGGCATCTTAACTAAAGATGATCAGATTTCAACCGGTTTGATTCCTAGTGAAGATGTTAATACATTCGTTTTACGTATTCTTTTATTTGCCCATGATAGTGATGGAGATAAATATGTGATTACAGAAAATGTTAATTATTATAGTCCCTAATCTTAAATGCTTGACCTCAAATGTACTAGAAATAATATGAAAAACTTGAATTAGTAACTTAAGTCGAAGACAAGAAAAGAAAAATGAAATCTTGATAAATGATATCAAAAAAAAGTTTGAACTAAAAATGGATAATTTGAAGATAAAAAAGGATTATCGTTTGAGGGTAAGTGTATGGAACTAATTTTGCTATCCGATGCGCTTCGAGACACCTATGGGGCAAATCGTGTGGTTACACTTTTAGCATGTGAATTTGCTAAGCGATATGATATAGGTGTGGCATCTGTTTCTATTTCTACTTCAATGCGGAAAAAAATGGAATCCTATGGCATTAAACCGTTAGATCTAAATCTTAAATATTTTTCAAAGGATTCGTCCATATCTTGGATTGAAGCTTTCTTCCGTGAGACATTCTTTCATTCCAATTCTAAAGAATTAAAAAAGAAGATTGATATTAATAAATGTAAATTAGTAAGTTTTTCTTGCATATTCAACATTCCAACAGATATAGTGTATGGTTTAGGTTTTGGAGTAAGTTCACACATCAACGCGTTTGTAGATGAGATGCCGTGGTACTATAAGCTCGGAACTAAAATTTTAAACCCTGTATTTTCCCGGATGGAAAAGAAGTTAAAAGAGAATCTATTGGCATCTAAAATAATCCTTACAATCTCGGAGTATTGTTCACAGTTATATGAAGAATTGGGTATCGATGTGAATAGTGTAATATATCCGCCGTTGGACCTTGAGATTTATAAACCTACTACATCTAGCCCCGTTGAGGATTATGTCTTAACATATCTTGGGAAAGAGAGTAAATTTTCTCTAATAAAAGAAATTGCAGATTTGGGAATATCTATTAAAGCATTTGGGTCAAAACTTTCTTACATTCCTTCCACTATTTTAAAACATTCTAACATTGAATGTCTTGGACATGTTTCTGATGAAACTCTTGTAGATCTTTATACCAATGCACATTACACGTTCTTTCCATTCACAGACGAGGTATTCGGGTATATACCCGTTGAAAGTATGGCATGTGGGACTCCCACATTGACATATGCTTATCAAGGTCCAATGGAAACGGTAAGTAATGGAGTTACAGGATGGCTCGCGAAAGACGATGAAGATCTTATTAGTCTTGCTTCTAAAATCAGTAAAGAAGGTTATTCATCTAACATTAGAAAAAAGTGTAGAGAATTCAGTTTAAACTTTGATAAACAACACATAGCCAAAAAATGGTTCAAGTATTTGGATGAAAGCCTCAAATAATGTTTAACAATTTAATTCTATCAAAAATTCGAAAAAATTCTTAAATAGAAACATAAAAACTAAGTGAAATTACCGGAACTGATTTTCGTGAATGCTACTGAATTTAAAGAATTCTTGAAAACACGAATAATCAAAGATAAGATCCAATTAGGCATAATTGTATGCATCATGGTGTATACAGTTATTTTTTCCTATTTTACGATTCTAAGACATTACTCCTTTGACAGTGGAGCCTGGGATTTAGGAACATATGAACAGATGTTGTGGAACACAATCAATAGTGGAAAACTTTTTTGGACTGCGCCTGATCCAATAAATTCATCAGGTTTCTTCTTCGGTACACATTTTTCGCCAATTCTATTCATCATACTACCTATATATTTTCTATATCAAGCAACTGAGACATTGTTAGTATTGCAATCATTCGTGATTGCACTAGGAGCCCTTCCCCTTTATTGGTTAGCCCGCGATGAACTGAAGAGCAAAATTGGTGGACTTGTAATTGCACTTGCCTATCTACTTTACGCTCCGCTTCACGGGGTTAACTGGTTTGATTTTCACACACAAGCGTTCATCCCATTATTTTTCAATCTAGCGTTTTACTATTTTACTAAAAAAAAGTGGATAAAATATTTTATTTGTGTAATCTTCGTTCTTTCAGTGAATGAAGCCATGCCATTGATGATCATCGCTATGGGGATCTACGGTTTATGGAAACGTAGAAATTATATAACTGATTATCTTTTCAAAAAAAAGAGTACATTCATAGATCAAACAGCACTCATCTCCTTATCAACTATTGTTATGGGATTTGTTTGGTTTATTATTGCAAGAAAAGTAATCAGCAGCATCAATCCTGCACTTCCTTTTACAATGTGGAGTGAATTTGGTACAGATTTACAATCTATTATCATTAACATGGTATCAGATCCATTACGTACCTTGGAGGTTATGTTTTCTTGGTATGCAGTTGATAAATTCTTTTATATTGTAGAGCTTTTTCTTCCACTGCTTTTCCTATCCTTCTTCGATCCTCCTTCTCTATTTATTGCATTACCATGGATTGGAATGAGTTTCCTTTCAAACATTAATCCATACATCACGCCAGTAGGATATCAGTACCCGGCACATATTCTTTCTATTATTTTTGTTTCAGCCATCTATGGAATCAAACGATTAAGAATAATCAAAGAGAGAATAGATTTAAGTCCTAAATTTAGGTGGACAAAACCGTTAAAAATTAGTAACAAACGACTTCAACGAATTGCTCTTGTTCTCATCATGATTTGCAGTATATCGACGTTTATTGGATTAAGTCCTTTAGGTGTTAATTTAAAGATTGGTGTAAATGGAAGACCTGTCGGATCGTCTTTTAATGATATTTTGAGGGATGTTATTGCAATTATTCCACCCGATGCTTCTATTTCTACACAAAATAATATTTTTCCTATTTTTGCTCGAAGAATGAAGGTATATCCTTATCCAAACAAAACTTGGGGGAATAATACATTAGTTGATTATATTTTAGTAGATACTCGAAATATGTGGTATCACATTAATGTCCCGTTTCCTCATGTAGAAACAAATATGTCTTACTTTGATGAACTAATTTCAGAAGTAGTGAATAATGGATCCTTTGGTCTTTATTTAGCAGTTGATGGAATTTATCTATTCAAAAAAGATTATCAAGAGAACGCATCTTTGCCAGTTCTAAGTGAAGGTCTTACAGCAATATTTTCCGATAGTACAGGAAAAATAGTAGGGAAAACTCATGTTTTGAATATAGTGTGGGATTGGAGTCGTTTCTCCCCATTTCCAGGAAATATTACTCGACAACCGGATCTTGAAGACAAGTATTCTATTACTTTTGAAGGTTATATTTTTCTTTCTCAAACTGGAAATTATACCTTCATAGTACATAGTGATAACATGACGACATTAACAATAGATGATTTAGTTAATGCCAACCCCATAAATGGAACTTATGCTGCAAATAATGTGATAAAGGGGTGGTACGAGATTACAATAGAATATACGAATGAAAATGGAGATGGTGCGATTCTATTTTATTGGAACCCACCATGGAAAAACGAGAAAGAAATAATTCCTTCACAATATTTCAGTACAAGGTTACCTGATGAGTGAAAAAGATTTTTCAGTGGAACCGTGAATTAAGTATATTAGCACTAACTGTAAGGTATACAATTTTGTAAGGTTTAGTGAGATAAGTATAAGTTAGTTTATGTATACAAAAGTTGGAGAGGATGTTTATCGTTGAAACGTGTTAATGTGGCAGTGGTTGGTTGTGGTTTCATCGCTCAAACTGCACATATCCCTAATATTCTTCGGATTCCTGAAGCACAATTGATCTCTATCGTTGACGTTGAGCCAAATACTCTGAAAGAAGCGAGTGAAAAGTTTGGTATTAGTAAGCGATTTAGTGATTATCGTGATGTTTTAAAAAGAGAGGATATAGACGCAGTTGTAATTTGTACACCAACTTCAACGCATAGTCAAATATCAATTGATGTGGCCGAAGCTGGAAAACATGTTTTTGTTGAAAAACCTATTGCTTCTACTTCAAAGGAAGCAGATCGGATGATTAATGCTGCAAAAAAAAGTGGAGTAAAATTAATGGTAGGGCATTTTTCACGGTTTTTACCAAATCATATAATTGCAAAAAAATATATTGATAAAGGTGAGATAGGAGATCTTCTCTTTGTTAAAGCGCAGAGTGAAACGCTTACGATCAAACCCGATGAGGGTATACTACTTGATTACGGTGTGCATCTTATTGATCTTGTGTGTTGGTATCTCGATTATTCTCAGATTGATTCCGTAGCTGGATTGCTTCATTCGTCTGCTGAAGAAGCACCAGACACAGAGGTTACATTAATAATGAGGTTTAAGAATGGTGTTATTGGCAGTATTGAAACGTTTTGGATGGCTAATTGGCAAAGTTGGTCAGCGACTGAGAGATCTGTGAAGATACTGGGTAGTAAGGGAAAGATTATTTCTGAGCTTACTGGACCATCGCTTTCTGTTTATAAGGATGGTACCGTATTTAGCAGACTTCGAGGTTTACATAAAATTATGCCTAGGCAGGCTGTCAATCCTAGACTTCCTCTAACTCAAACCGGATATCTAAAGGAGATGGAACATTTTATCGATTGCATAATTAAGGATAAAGAGCCTTCAGTTTCTGGGTACCAAGGGAAAAAAGTGGTGCAGATCGTTGAAGCGGCTGTGAAGTCAAATGAAGAAGGAAAATATATGAAGGTAGAGGATTAATGTCGAATTTAGTCTCTGTCGTTAGAGTTCATGAAGATGTAAATGAGGCTGTGAGAAGAGCTATAGATCTTGTTGGTGGATTCAATGTTAATAAGAGGGCTAATGTTGTTATCAAGCCAAATTTATGTTCATCTACACGCTCTGCGGAGTCAGGAGTGACGACTGATGTTCGTATTGTTGAAGCTTTGATACGTTACCTTAAGAAGACAGGAAAAAATGTGAAGATAACTATTGTTGAGGCTAACAGTGAGGGTACTGCTATTCAAGCCTTTAGGCGTCATGGGTATAACGATTTAAGAGAGAAATATGGGGTTGAACTCTGCAGTCTAAGTAGAGATAATATCGTTAAGATGATTCTTCCCCACGGAAAAAAATTACATACTTTGGAAGTGTCGGAAACGCTTTTATTTATGGATTATTTCATTTCGGTTGCAAAACTGAAAACTCAAGTCTTGGAAGGATATAGTGGAATATGGAAGAACCAATTCGGTTGTATCCCGAAAAGAACCGTTCGTCCACGGCTACACCCATTCTTACCAGAGGTTCTGTTTGATTTAAATAATGTTTTCAAAGCTGATCTTTGCCTAATTGATGGAATTACTGGTTTGGAAGGTCCGGGTCCTTTAGTTGGTACGCCTAAAAGAATGAATACAATCGTTTGTGGAAAAAATGGATTGTCTGTGGATGTTGTTGGAACGAAAATAATGGGTTTCAAACCTAGACAGATTGCTCATTTGAAATATGCTATTAAATATTTTCCAGATGCTGAAAACGTTTCCGTTGTTGGAGATGGGGTAGATCTTATTGATACCAAGGATAAGTTCAGGTTTATTTCGAAAAAACAGCACTTCTTGTATCGAATTGGTTTGAAATGGGGAAGATTTTCTAGCTATTTAAAAAACATTGGACTTTTAACACAAGACGGTGCTTATGCTCTTCGAGCAGTTGGTTTTTCCCAAATTGCTGAGGGTGAAATACTTTCGTTTAGAAACCTTTTTTCAGAGATTAAAAAACTTCTTTTTAAGTTTGAAACATCTTATGATCGGGCATAACTATGCATTAACAAAATTAGTTAGCTAATACATTGTTTGAAGAGGAATAAACGAATAACGATTATTTTCGTGTATTATCATGTTCAAAGTATAACTATTAGTAGAACGTGAATGATCATCGCATAAAATCGCGGATGTGTCCTACTACGGAACTGAGACCATTTATCGTGAACCTTAAATCGTCTAACCCTCTAATCTTTGTAAGTCTTCTAAAGAGATACTTAGGATGTAGATATATCCTCCAAAGGTCATCGCACATTTTCATAACACTAGCGGGATTCATACTTGTTTTTAAAACTGGATGAGTCATGTCAAATAATTCCCAGGATTTAGGATTTATAGAGAACCAATTGTTAGTTAATGCTTCTTGGTAGAGTGGAGTACCTGGATAGGGAATAATTACACTTCCTTGCAGAATGTCTGCCCATCCTTCTATCATGAGTTCACGAGCTAGAGAAACTGTTCTTTCAGCGTCCTCTTTTGATTCCCAAGGATAACCGACCATGATTGTTAAGAAAACGGTTAACCCCGCTTTTGATGCACTTTTCGCTCCTTTATAGATCTGTTGTGTTGTTAATCGTTTTCCAATTCTTTGAAGAGTAGTGTTGTTTCCAGATTCTAAACCAACTTTAATGATTCTAAATCCTGATTTCTTTAACATTTTACAGTATTCGTAATCCTGAAAATGGTCAAATCTTGAATTTATTGAATAGTTGAGCTCATCATTTAATCCTCTTGCATTCATTTCTCCACAAAATTCTTTCACCCACTTCTTGGAAACAGTGAAAGTGCCGGTATCATCAAATATTTCTTTTATATTATATTTCGATCTAAGCTCCTCAATCTCATCTAAAACGTTTCTTACAGATCTATACCTCATCTTAGGGAATAAAATATTGGACCATGAACAGAATGTACAACGATATGGACAATCGCGTCCGGACATTAAGTAAGTAACAGGTCTTAAAAGGTAGGCTTCTCTATATAACTTCCATTTTGTTAATTCCCGATCGATCCATGGAAGGTCATCAAGATTTGTTGAAAGTTGAGCTTCTCCAGAGGTTTTAAGTTCTCCATTTTGTCTATACCAGATTCCTTTAGGTAAAGCTGAACCATCTCTTAGATGCTGAGCCAAACCAAAGAGGATTACATCGAAATCTCCACCAGATAGCACATAATCAACTTTGCTACGTATTAGTGATTCTTTAGGTAAATTAGTAACATGATCGCCCATAAGGACAAAAATAGAATCTTGATTTTCAGTTTTTAATTGATCAATAATTTTCCAATGTTGTTTGATTACAGGAGTTTTTGTCTCAAAGACTGTGATTTCTGGTTGAAAAACTCTATAACGGTAGAGAAAATCGCTAAACGTGTCACGTTGAGCGATACCATCATAAAATTCTATATCAAAATCATTTTCTTTTAAAAGAGTAGCGGCTATAGCGGGAATTATGGGATAAATGAATGTGGAAGGTGAATGATTCCATTGGAATTGACGATTTTGTGTTAGTTGAGGGATTCCCTTGGAGTCGGGGAAGGATGGAAAAGCAATCATTACTTTAATCATAATCACCTTATTTTTTTAGCTTTTAGATTTTTTTACGAAAAACAATCCAGATAATAAACCGAGGCCATATAAAAGATGATGTAAAAAGAATGAAACCAGGAGAAGTGGAAAAATGATAGTTTTTTTCACTTTAATAATTATTTGGATACTGAATAGAATATCTAGGATTAAATATGAAATTAGCCCGGTATAAACAAGATAACGAAAAATACGGTCAAGTAGTAACAAAAAAGGAGAAGCAATGATTGCTAAAGAAAATAATATTGGGATAAGCAGAAGATAACTAAAAGCATCTTCTCTTTGTCGAACAGCTTGACCTCTTCCTTTACCATATCCAAAGATCTGTTCAAGATGTGGTCTAAAAAGAGGTCTACGTTTATGGTAAACTATCATATCTGGTGAATAGAAGAGTTTATATCCAATATCAGAAAGCTTACTGAATAGATTTATTTCTTCACCTGGATATAAATGGGGATCAAAACCTCCAATTTTTTTGTACGCTGCTTTTCTTAACACGACGTTACAAAGAATAAGATCGTTTTTTTGTACTTCTCTTAGTATTCCTTTACATACATATCTTGCTTGGCCTAATGGACCTGTGCCAAAGAATGAAGAGAAGATATATCCCGAACATTTTGCTAATAAAGAATCGTCCGGTGGTGTTAGATTGGGGCCACCGACAGCACCTATAGAGACTTCTTTCAGGCATTTAACAGCTGTAAGGAGCCAGTTTGGATCTGCCAAACAATCACTATCTATAAACGCAATATACTCTCCTTGGGCTAAATTTACACCCAAATTTCTTTTATCAGATGGACCTAGAGTTGCATTAACAATTTTTATGTTCATAATTTCTTTAAAACTATGAGCAATGACAAGAGTGTTATCTGTTGAATCGTCAATGATTATCACGCGATATTTATCTTTTGGATATGTTTGATTATTAAGAGAAGACAAACAATCTTCCAGTGTTTCCTCTGAATTTCTAGTCGGTATCACGATGTCCACTAGAGGCAAAGTATTATTTTTTAGTTGCATTCTTCTACATCCATCATTCAACAATGGTTGACAAATATCTATGTTTTTCTTATTTTTTTATACAATGAAATTATCTGTTTTAGAGTTTTACTATTTAAATTATTTTTTTGTTGTGTCTATTCTTCTTACGCGGTTATAAATAAAACTTAGAAATTGGTAGTATAGAGTTATAGAGGAAGATTTGGTTTTTTCAATTATCGTTTTTCTAGCAAGTATGTTTTCTTTTAATTGGTCTATATTATTAAAAGAGGGAATTTTAACTTGCACATTTCCAATCTCAGGATAGAAATGTGCATCGCTTCCTGCAACCATCGGTTTATGCATCTTGGTTGCGAGAAGAAGAGCTTTTTCGTTATAGACAAGGCTTGTTCTTGCATTGAACACTTCAATGGCATCGATCTTTTTAAGGATATTAAATGGTATTTTCTCTTGAGTATCAAGATTAGAGAGAAAAGGATTACGAAATGGATGGGGAAGAATAGTTATCCCTCCTTGATCTTTTATTTCATCAATGACACAAAAAGGGTCATTTGTTGATATTTCTTCATTTAGTAAGAGTCCCGTGATTTCACAGAGTGAAGTTTTTATTTCAGCGCCTACTAAAACAGTGAAATCGTCAAGATTGTTTAGTCTAGCGACTTCCAAACCACCTTTAATCGTATTGTGATCTGTTATTGCAATAGCATCTAAACCATTATTTTTCGCTATTTTAATGACATTTTTTGGATTAATTGTGGAATCTCGAGAATAATGCGTATGTATGTGGAAATCAAAATTAACCAAAAAAAACACCCACCCAAAACCACACAAACACACTACAACACCGTCACAGACTTCGCTAAATTCCGAGGCTTATCAGGATCACAACCACGCGCAACAG
>SDBT01001077.1_pt1 | contig 46760 bp, 97 predicted proteins | sample 2277101 | NCBI WGS metagenome assembly SDBT01 (sample SAMN10404973, study PRJNA504765) | marine sediment metagenome | isolation source: marine sediment core GS10_PC15, 103 cmbsf | place: Arctic Ocean: Southern Knipovich Ridge | collected 2010 | reverse complement strand
CAAGGAAAATGCTAGAAACAGGGAATGTAACAAAGTAGATATAAAAATAGCAAGGAAGATAAGAGAAATGAAAAAATCAGGTATAAACAATTCAGAGATAGGAAGAATTTTAGGAATAGGGAGAAAAACAGTATCTTTAATAAATTTAAATCAGCAATGGATAGAGTGAGTAAAAATCAGCTAGGTGGCAGGCGAGAGGACGGCGAGTCGCATACACGCCTCCACCCTCTGTATTTCAGTTGTTACTATAGAGTGAACTAAGTTTAAATAGGTTATGGTTTGTTACCTTTATACAATTACAGGAAAGATTTAAAAAGATAAGATGCATAATAAAGTTACACCTCTTTTTCCACAGGGGATGATAATGAGGCATCTATTTTATCGCCATGTTGTCACTTCTGTGGTTTTTTATTTACTATTATTAAGTTAAAGCAAGTCTTTAAGTAAAGTAATGTATTTTACGTGTGATGAAGAGTGAAAAAAAGAAAAAGATAGATACCCCCACTCACCCCTTAGTTTCTCTTGGAAAAAAAAGAGATAAGGATATGTTAAAACATTTATCTCAAGAGAATGTTAGAATATTAAATATTAAAGGATATTCCAGAGATAAGAAAATACCAAGAGAGGCAGTTTATAGAATATTAAGAAGACTACAAGAGAAGGGATTGGTAGAAGTTAAATATGCGGACAATAAAATAACTAGAAAAGGTAGAGAGTATGTAAGATTTATAGAAAAAAATAAAGGAAAAGAAGATATTGGTGGGGCTACAACTAAGGGCGAATTGGCCAGGTTTGAGATTCTAAAATGTATTCAGGAAGGGCTTTGTATCACAGAGATTGCGAAGTACAGAAGGGTTAATAGAAGTTCTATCTATAAGGTTTTATCGACACTGGTTAAGAGATGTCTAGTAAGGAACCCTAAGCGTTCAATATATGAGTTAACAAACAAGGGAATAGAGGGGCTACATTCTTTCCTGGCGTTCCGTTACAAGCTCCGTCAACATAATTTACATTTCAAAATAGAGGTTTTGGAGTCTCCAAGAAACTGGGACCAGAGAAGAAATGAAATGAGACAAATGCCATACTTTAACAAAACAATCAAACTAAAAAACAACGAGCAAGATTTATTTAATTACGGAAAGCTACAAATCAAAACAACAACAAAGTCTATCATAATAAAGATGCCAACAATCTACGCGACAGAATGGGAGGAAGCAATAATTCAAGCGATGGGGATTTTAGAAGACACAATACCAAAACTAGAATCAAAATTCAAAGTAAGATTAGTAAAAGACTATAAGGCAAACATAAAAATAATATCACAAGAATACGCAAGCATCCAAGACTCTCTAGCAAAATTATACAGAACAGAAGGAAATAGGATTTATTTGACTGGTGATGATGGAAAGATTTGGTTAATAACTGATTTAAGCTTCTCTACTGACGAATTAGAATATATCCACCCCAATAAGGCTACAGACGATAATGATGCAATAGCACCGTTCCTAAACGATCTGAGAGCCAACCCAACAACAATGAGTGAAATGAGAGAACATGTTAATGATTTGCAGGGAGTAGTAGCGGGACAGGCAAGAAACGTAGTAAAGCATCAGAAAGTATTAGATGAAACACTTTTGATGTTAAGGGAATTAAAAGAGGAAGTAAAGAAATTAAAAAGATAACTTTTTGTATTTTTAAAGTAGTCACACATCTTTAAATACTATTTAATATTTAAAATACTATGAATTGCCAACACGAACTATACACAACCGACGAAGAATACGTTTCAGAAGATAAGATAAAGATAACAATGGAATGTAGCTTGTGTCAAATAAAATTTAAAGGAGTTCTAAAAAGAGATGATGGAATCGTTTTGTGATAGTTGTGAAAAATTAACTTCAAGAAAAGAACTAGGGAGAAAGGTGAGAGGTGAATATTTATGTAAGAAGTGTAAGATAAAAAAAAGAGAAGCACATAGAGAGAAAACAATAGAAGGAGCAGGAATCAAAGATGATTTAAGAGAATTAAAAAACAAAGAAGCGAGGGAGAGTAGGTCTAGGAATAAAAAATCGAACAGGAAGCCAGGAAGGCCACCGAAAGATTATGGAAGCGAAGGTGCACCAATACCAAAAGGAAGTAAACTATTAACGAAGAAAAAACAAACAAGTTGTTATCTAACATTTCAAGAAAGACAAGCATTGTTTAGAATATTAATAAAGAGGGGAGTAGATAATAAAGAAGCAAAAGAAAGAATACAAGAGTTAGTAGATTCACAAAGAGATTTAAGAAAAAAACTAGAAGAAAAAGACGAGTCAGAAGAAGAAATAAAATCAGAACAAAGAAAATTATTAGAGGAGTTATGGGAAAACTAAAATGAAAAAAGTGTCAAACAAAGTAAACTGGGCAGATCAATTCAAGATACGTCCAAGAAGAAACGCAAGCAGGCACCACGAAGTTATAAAATTACTAACAGTATTAGAGCTGATGGAGAAATACAAAAGAAATCTATATTGGATAAGAATATACACAGAGCATCCAATAGGAAATAAAAAGATATGTGATATTTATTTTGAGAATATAAAAACAAACGAAGTGATATGTTACGAGATACAAAACACAATAACACAAAAATGGATGAAAGATACAAAAGACTTTTACGAGAATTACGAGAAGATTTATTTCACAACAGATTGGATATTAATAAAAGAAAACGATTTATCAAATGACATAGAAGAATTACAAGAACAGATAAAGGAGTTGATAGTATGAAATCCAAAACATCAGCAGTAGAGGTAGAAATGAAAGAGATGTGTATATTGTGTAATGATATAATTGAAGGAAGTCATTTAACAACAGGTGATGCAAAAAAGTTAGTGGGTTTATTGGAAAAGGGATTAATGAAAATAGAAGAGCTAAGAATTTCAAGAGACAATCATTCAACAAAGTGCCAAGAACTAAGAGAACAAAGAGACAGTAAAATATCTGATGGGGAGATCAAGAAAATAACACTGAAAGCTTTTAAGATGGGACAAAAGAAGTATCAAGCAAACGACTACTCAATAAAGTTATGGATAGCTGGAGAATTAGAGGAATTAAAGAAGGTAAAATGCAAGAAGAAGAAATCAGGGGTAGAGGAATGAATAATTGGCAAAAATATTATGCAATACTGTTTGTAATCGCAATCATAGGTGTGGTTGTTTCTAATCATTATGAAAGTAATGCGGCAGCAATTATAAATTCAATCGCAGCAATAATATGTTTGACATTATCTTGTTTTAATTCAGGTGAGGTGGATAATGGGTAGAAGAGGAGCAAGGTTCGGTAGAGGTGAAAAGATACAGGCAATAACAAAAGAAAGAGTTGCTGCCGGAGTTTGCACTAAGTGTGGCAAGAATAAATCAGACGGTTGGAGAAAGATGTGTAGAATATGTCTAGATAAAAGAATTGAAGAAAGAAGAAATAGAGCGTCTGATGCAGATACTACTAACTATGGGGGTCAAGAATGAAAAAGATATTAGAAATGTGTTCAGTTTGCGGAGAAGAAACTTGGCATATGGTTGGAAAGAAACAAGGACACAGTGGAGATAGGTGGCACATTAGAAGAACAACGTCTGAATGTACTCAATGTGGTAAGAAAGAAATTAACAATAGAGAGAAAGGTAAAAGAATAATCTCTAGAAAAAACGAGTCGCCCTGTATCAATTCTGCGAACAATCAGAAACAATGTGGGAGTAATGGTAAAACCTTAGTCGGTTCGAATCCGAGTTCTTCTGATGACCCGCAGGACGACCCAGTAAAGGCTTCCGGAGCAGATAATGGGGATACCGGTAATAGTACCTTCCCTGCGGGTTCTGAATTTGTCCAAAAAGCGTCGTTGGAGGAACAAGATGAGTAAGCAAAGAAGTGAAGCAAATGGTTCTAAGAATGATGACTGGGCCACGCCAGATTATATACTAGATGATATTAGAAAAGAGTTTGGAGAGTTCTTTGATCCATGTCCTTTGAAACATGACTTGAATAAGTGGGATGGATTGAAGATTGATTGGAAACCAGTAAACTTCATTAATCCACCATATAACAATAAAGGAAAAGTGGCATTTATTGAAAAGGCTTATGAAGAATCATTAAAGGGCAAGGTTTGTATTCTATTGATTCCAGCAGCAACAGAACTTGGGGTGTTCCACGACTTAATATTGCCATACGCAGAGGTTAGGTTTATTAGAAGGAGAGTAAAGTTCAAAGGTGTTAATTCAAAAGGAATCTATACAGAGAAGGGAACTGGGCAGATGGGAAGTATGTTTGTAATATTCGGTTCGCCTAATCTAAATAATACGAATGGTGATGCAGAATGACGAAGAAATGTTTCAAGTGTGGTAAGTGTTGTGATAGCTATATGGGAATGGTTCCAAAAACTAAAGATGATGACTTATCACCAGAGTTCTTAAATAAAATGGAATTTAATGAAATATCAAAGTATTTAGATAATCACTCTGAGTTAATGGGACATCCTTGTAAGTGGTTATTAAAAGTAGAGAATGGATTATTCAAATGCACTGTTTACAAAAACCGCTCATCTGATTGTAGAAACTATCCAGAAGGTGAAGGTGATTGTAGGGTTGGAAAGTTTTGTTCAGAACAAAATAAAACGCCTAAAGCAGAGTTACTAGCCCAAAATAATGGCGCGGAACATAGTTTAGGGCAGAATAAGGAGTCGCAACATGGAAGTTAAAGAATTAGAAAGACAATTAATGATGTGGGAAGAGGCTGATTTCAAAGATGAATCAGAATTAAGACCAGGATTTATAATGTTAAAATCTCAATTAAAAGGAATACTTCAGGAAAGAAAAGAAAGAATAGAAGATGAAATCGAATTTTTAAACAAGACAAAGAAATTAACCATATCTTTTGCCAACTCTACCTATGAGATTACAGTACAAAGAATAGAGTTGCATAAACAACTACTAGAACAAACAAATAAAAAACTAAAAAAGTGGGGATTCTCGACGCAATCTCATGGAAACTCGTCTGAGGTGAAAGCATGAGCGGGGATATATTTTATTTACTAATGGGTATTACTGCTATATGTTTTCTTTCAGCTATGGCACGTTTAGCTTATTTATTCAGTAAGAATAGAATTGATCATCCACTTGGGAGTACGCAGTTTACAAGGAAGGTGAAAGCATGAAGAACTACCAAATATATAATGCTGCTATTGATGATGTTTTAGATGTTTTTGATAAATGGTGGAAGGATCAAGAATGTACAAGTGTTCTTGTGGATAGGATTAAAAAACTAAGATGTTCGCAGAAGACTTCTAGTAAGTCGGAGGTGGATAATGGCTGATGCTTACACGCTTCACTGTTCAACTTGCGCATGTATCTTAGGTATTTCAATTAAGAAAATACAAACAGAATTACACAGCCCACTATTATATTGTATGAGATGTGCAAAGAAAGAACTAAACGACGACAAAGATAGTAATCACGAATGATGGTAACAGATAAAGAAATAAGAGAACACGTTGATGAAACATTTAGTTTAAGATTTAGATACTTAGATGGAAAACCATATAAACATTATTATAATATATCTAAACAGTTTTTGGCTTCGCAGTCCAAACCAAATATAAAATGACACCAGAAGAATTTGATTTAATTGAAAAAGAATTTACTAGAGATACAGGTATTATCGAAAAAGAATTTAATAAAGTTGTCTGGGGGACAAATTGGATAAACTAGATGTTTATCAAACCAAATATAAAATGATACCATTTAATAAAGATTCAGAAATAAGAAAGTTACTAAATAAAATTACTTGGAAGTGGCTTGCTATAGTTTCCATAAGTTTCTTATGCGGCGTGGCATGGCAGAACTTATGGGTATATATGGCGAGGTGTTCGTGATCTGATTAGTATGGGAACAACAAAGATATATCCAGAATTGAAAGAGGAAGAGTATAAAGATTTATCAGATAGATTTCTATTATTGAGAAAGGGTATGAGAAAATATAAGGACAAATTTGATAAGGATGATTTAAAGAAGTTGAAATATCTAACCTCATGTATTGCCAATACATTATATCTTAACACAAGAAAGCATCCACAACTAAAACCGGATAGAATTAAACGTCTTGAGAAGATGAATTCGCCTAAGCCTTAAAATGGGAACCGAAGATGAATGTTGTTTTTGTGGCAATAAGTGCTGCGAAGAATGTGGATATTGTGATGGTTGCCACAATGAACATTTAGATTGCGAGTACGCATAAGAACTAATATGGGAATAAAATATAAATGTGGACATACAACAGATGGAGTAATTATATTAGATGATAATATTATGTCAATGTCAGTTTATTTGGAATGGGCAGAAGAAGAAAATAATTTAAAAACTAAAAAGGAGTGCTTTGATTGTTATTTAAAAAAACATCATTCGCCCTTGGCTTGAACTATGAATATCAGTAATATGGTACACCTAAACAAAATATGGTAGATAAAATAATATGTCAAGATTGTGGGCAGAGAATTAAGCCCAATAAAAAACACACAATAGAAGATTGTAATTGGTATAAATATCAATATCTAAAATTACCGAATCCAAACAAGATTGTAAAAAAAGAGATCAAAGAAATGAAGTCTAATTTTGATATAGAAGAAATCAGAGAGAGATATTTTGAATTAAGGAAAGCAGGAGCTAAACCAATTAAACAGGCAGAGTTAAACGGAATCATGTATGGATATGAGAAAGGATTAGAAGCGACGTACAACAAAGCTTAGGCGAAAGACTTAAATAGTATACTTAATTGTATACAGTACGAGAACAGGCTGGAAAGATGCCAACTACGTTAAAATCCGTGGGTTCTCTGCTAGGGCTACTGAGAACATCTGGAGTGGCATTACGGCTGATGAGCATTAGCGAAACTATGGGTAGCTCCCATAGTCCCGTGGAGTTCCCCCAGCCACTGAATAACTGGGAACCTTATCCCTAGCACTTATAATAATGGCAAGAAGAGTTAAGAAGAAAGGAAGTAAAGTTAAGGCAAAACCATTGCCATTAGAAATAGACAGACAGGAGTATATTGATTTACTTTATGCTTGTAAACATCTAAGACATAGAGTAGCAATTATGTTAGGTTGGGAATCTGGCTTAAGAATCTCTGAGATTACTGCATTAGAGAAGAAGGACATTTATGTTGCACCAAATCCAAAGGATAGTTACATAAGAGTAAACTGCGGAAAAAATTCTAAGGATCGTATTGTATCATTACCAGTAAGTTGGCAAAAGCATCACATTAATTATATTCCTTTACCATGCAAACAGAGAGCAATACAAAAAGCAATCATTGCAGCCGCAGAAATTACAGGACTAAAAGACAAGAAACCAAAGGTTCATTTTCATTCAACAAGACATGGTTTTGCAACAGAATGTATCAGAAGAAAGATTGACCTTAACCATGTTCAAAAACTAATGGGCCACGAGGATGTACAAACCACGTCGATATATATTAATTTAGCACCACAAGAAGCACTAGATGATTACAATCTAAAGTTCGGGAGATAATGCAAACATTTAAATAGTATACATAACTGTATACATTAAGACAAAATGGAAAAAGAAAAAATACCAACACTAAAACCATACAATGGTTGCCAACACAAGTTGACATTACCATTATATGCTAGAGATGAAAAGAATTGGATCAGTTCTCAAAAGCTTACTGGCAAGATGATTTATATTTGTACTAAATGCGGATCTTTGCTTGATAAGGGATTCATAGAAAGAAAAGACGCTTTATGTGAAGGAGGCGAAAAAAATGAATGAAGATAAAATAAGAGAAGGTTGTGGAATTGAATTTGAAAGAGAGAATATATCGGAGTTAAGAAGTTGCGGGACACCTGATGATCATTTTCAAGATATAGCATATTGTGATTTATGTAAATATAAGATTGCTTTGATTGAGAAGTTTAGACCAATGGTTGATAGGTATGTTGACATGACTGTTCATAAGATGGAAATGTGGGAAGAAATCTGCGACGCAGTTTATACCGAAGGAGATGAGAATGGAAAGTAAGCACGCAACAATGATGTCAGATGAAGAAGTTTTAGAGAAATATAAGGAACTTAGTGTTAGAGTAGAAATGAGTAAGCTTGTGACTACGGGCATGAGAGTTTCTGAAATGGACATGTTTAATGATTTAGTTGAAGAAATAAAACACAGAGAACTAGACGTAGACTATACCACAAGCGAAACGGAGGCTAAAGCATAATGGCAGAAAAGATAAAGATGTTACATCTTAGAATACCAGCAAGAACACTTGACAGACTAAAAGAGGTTGCTCATGATAATTTAAGGTCTACACAAAAGCAAGCGATATTTGTACTAAATGAATACGTCAGGGTGATAGACGACGTAGTAGAAAAGAAGAGCGCAGGAGATAATAATGGTAACTGAAATAAATGAAAAAGAAGTCAAGGAAGATGGAGATTGGTTAAGTTGTCCAAAATGTGACAATATAGATTTCCCAATACTAAAATGGATGTCATACTGCCCTTGTTGCGGTATCGAATTAAACATAGAGGAATATTAAAAATGGAAAAATATAGAATACACAAACTAACAAGCGGAAATTATATTGTATACAATGAATCTCTTAAGCTTACTAATTCTGCTGAAACTAAAGAGGAAGCTACAGAGTTAAGGAATAAATTAAACGACGAGTTAGAAAAGGCTGGACAATGAAGTCACTAATAAGATTACTATTAATATTTTGTGGTATTGCAACAAATCTCTATACAATGTATCTAATACATGATTCGATTAGCATACCTTTACAAATGTTTTTAGGAATATCAAATATGTTAGCATTAACTTGGGCAGTAGTATTAAGGGAAGTTTTCGGATGGGATAGAACTCCATGCTGCGAACATCAAGAACTAAACGACGCACACCAAAAAGATGGCGAATAAAGAAGAAATTATAAAAAATATCCTAGATGATATAAGATGCACAGAATTAGATCTAAGTGAAAAGGATTTAGAAAAAGCCAAAGATGAAGTTGTTTACTTATTCGATTTAGAAGACTATAATGAAGTAACTGTTCCTAAAATAAAGAAAAAACTAGACGCACTTGTATCAGAGAGGGAACAAGATGGATAATAATTGGAGAGCTGCGATAGGATATATTTGCATAGCATTAGTTTTTATTGGTTGGTTTGCAATGATGGCATGGATTGGATCACCAAGAGATTTTACATTCAAGATTGAGATGGACAATAATACTAAAGAAGCCATAGAAAGCATTGAATATCCAATAATCGAAATAAATTCAACTAATGATGAATACGAGTTTATATGTGGAGAGGATGAAAATCCCTTATGGAATAACGGGGAAGGATGTTATTTTCAATTAAAAAACGACTCAGTTGGAGGCATTTCGGAATAATGGTAACTAAATTAGAAATAGAAAGACAACCAACAATAAAATATCAATGCGATATTTGTAAGAAAGAATGGTTCTCTATAGAATTTGCAACAACATGTGAAAAAGAACACGACGCATCTTTAGGAGAACCTGTAGCATGATAAAACTACCTCACAAATTAACAAAGAGAACATTCATGATGTATGTTAAAAAAGAGTATCATGAAGATGATGGAGAAGAAAGGGACAAAGGATTTGATGCTGGATATGATGCAGCACTAGAAAACATTGGTCAAGAGTTTCTAACAGATGAAGAATTAAATAAGGTATTTCACAGTGGTAAGTAAAATGTTCCTATATTCGGAGGACTCGGTACAATGAAATTTGCTAGTAACGAGAAAAAGTTTATGCTATATGCAACACACGGTGGAAGATATGGATATTGTCAAAAATGTATAGATCACGGAAACTTATCTAAACACATGATTGGAGATAAGAGTATGTTGTGTCCATTATGTGAAGGACGTATCGACGCGTACCAGGAGAAAGCAGAATGAAGACATCGCTTGAGAGAGTAACGGATGGATGGAGTGCCTCATATTCAGTAGATGGAGTTAAGCATTTTGTAGCAACTGATGTTAATTTACATAGAGTTATACATAAATTATTAAGAGTAATAGGAAATTTAGACGGCAACTGCACCTTAGACGAACCGGAGGGTAAAAATGTCAACTAGTATTTTTGTAATCGAAGGTAAAGAGAAAACAGATGTAGAGCAGAACAGAGATTTTGAAACGACACTACATGTTTTCCATGAGTTTAGTGCGGCAGATGAAACTGCACACGAGTTGATAAGCGAAGGAATATTTGATGAGATAAGAATAAGAGAATATCGTGCCAACAAAGATGATGAAGGCTACATAGTTTTTAAAGAGGAGATGGTAAAATGAGCATAAGTAAGAAGAGAAACACAATAGATGATAATTTTAATGTAACTTATTTAGAAGAAGATGTTAAGGATTCAGTTAGTAAACTAAAAGATGCAATCGTAGAAAATGACATCTATACAGTTGACGAAATATTTAGGTTAATAAATGAAGAGTTCGACTTTTGCGTGAATCACGCACCGGAGGATTTAGAATGAATGATAAACAAGCTTTTATTATTATAAGTATTTTAGCAGTACTAGGACAACTGTTTACAATTGGAGTTGTATGTTGGCAATTCTTTTCAAATCTTTGGGGTTTCGATTTTTGGTTTAGTTTAATAGCTATGTTCGGATATGGAATAGCAATCGCTGCATTAAGAGATATTGAAAATTTAATTAAGCGCGACGTGAACGTATTGGAGGGCGACGAATGAAAGAAGGAAAGGATAATAATATATGCCCAGTTTGTAGATTTCCAAGAAGGATTTCTGGTCATGTTTTTATAAAAAACACAGAGCCTAATGAGTATGTAGAGTTAGAAGGTTTAAGGTGTAAATTATGTAAACATTTGCCAGACTATGAAGTATTAAGTTTGAATCCAAAGAAAGCAAGAATAATTTACAGAAATTTTGATAACTCAGTTATGTATTTTCAATTAGTAAAGAAATATCTAAAAGAGCAGGGATTCGTAGTAGTTGGGGTGGGCGAACAATGAAATATCAATGGATGACATTTCCAATGCTTATGTTCTGTTTCATTGGCGGATCATTGTTACGTAAGAGTATTTTTTTAGGATGCGTGTTTATAATGATTGGCGTTATCATAATGTTTTGGAAGTGGAAATTGCAAGATAAATATTACGACGCAGTTCATGCGGAATCAGAAACTAAACAGGACGCACTTCGAGACTTACACGAAAATGAATAATAAAACTAAATACATTCTAGTTGTTCTGTTTGCAGTAGTGGGAAACATAGCAACTATTGTAGCAACGGGAGCATCTTGGATATTAGATCTAGAATGTAAATGGGTTTGGTTAGTAGCAATGGCAGGATGGAGTTTCTTCGTTGCAGCACTTGCAGACCTAACGAGATTACAAACAATACTAAACGACGCAAAGAGAGGAAAAGATGAATAAGAAATGCGATTATTGCGGAGTAAGATTTGATTTTAACAAATCAGACATAAAGGAAATGATATTTGCAAAGAAAGGTGAAATTTTTAATTCTACAGAGAAAGATGCGGTAGTAGGATTATTCAACAGTAAGGTTATATTCCATACAGTAACATGGGAATTAGATGAAGATATTATTTTCAACGGAGTTAAATGTGAATGCTGCAACAAAATAAATTGGATGACGAATCTAACAATGGATCCTTCTGATATAGAATCAGACGGATGGTATATTAAAAAATACGGTAAGATGAAGTGCCATGAAATAAATAGCTTTCCAAAATCTTATAAATGTACTAGAGAAGAAGCTAAGGGACACCTGTTAGATAATATTGCTAGCGACGCATTAGGAGAAAAACATGAATAAAGAGGAGATAAGAAGGCTAGTGAAAAAGAAAGTATTCGTAGGAGTAACGTTAGGATTAATGTTAGGATTAATTATAGGTGGTGGAATAATGGCGCAGCAAGCTTATGAACAAAGAATCAAATATGAAGCTGTAACAGGATTATTTATGTTTACATTAAATGTTTCTAATTATTGCGCAGAGTCTAACAATATGACTTATCAAGAACTATTAGATGGATATGTAATAAAAATGGCCCACGAGTTAATAGAAGGAAGAAATGTTGAGGAAATAAATGATTGCAAGATTCTTGATAGTGGACGATTAGATTGTTCCATTGACGACGCACTTGTGTCAGGAGAAGAACAATGATATTATTAGAGAAAGCTATAATTGCAATAGGAGTAATGGTAGTAATAAATTCAATTGGTATTATATTAATTAGTATAGGAAATATTCGCACTTCTAAACTTCCACGAAAGGAGAGTAAGAAATGAAACTAATATGGAATTTAATCGCTGCGTCAGCAAGTCTAGCAATAGTATTAATAGATATTTGTCTGGGGATAGTTAATTTAATAACTGTATTTAACCTTATAGTTGCAGGATTAAATTATTGGATTTATATTACTATTCGCAATCTAAATCAAAGGAGTAAAGAATGAAGGCTGAATATGATAGAGTAAAATGTAATGTCTGTCCTAAGATATTCAAGAGATTCAAAAAAGGTAGAAGTAAACAGGGCACAAGTATAATTGGTGTGAGGCCATCTTCTTGTATTACATGCTCAACTAAATGTTCGATAAAATTAAGAAATATTAGAGATTTTAATTTGTGTTCTTGTGGTAATAAAAAAAGAATGAATTCTAAAACTTGCAGAGATTGTTATATATCAAAAGATAAGAAGGTAAAAAATGATAAATAAAGAAACATTCAATTATAGATATAAAGGATATGAGTTTCCATTAAAATATCCAATATTAGACATAGGAGGAAAAGACGGAGAATTTTTAGAAGTAGTCGGGGCCATAAGTGGAACAATAATAGATTTAATAGAGGGGGCGAATCCAAAATACAAACATATACAAGCAGACATTTCTAAAAAATTACCAAACCTAGATAAGACATTTGATACTATATTTATTACAGAAACTTTAGAGCATCTTAAAAATCCGTTATATTTAATGGCGCAAGTATTCGATATATTAAATGACGATGGAAATTGTTTTATTTCAGTTCCATATACAAAGATTAATATAAATGAACATTCTTCTGGAGAATGGGACTTCGGACATGTTTCAAGATGGAAGTTAAAAGAAATTATAAACCAGATGCAGAAGATTGGGTTTGAAGTAGAAGTGATACAGGCAAGAAGAAGATTCAAAAACACAGCATTTTTCTTACCGCATTGTTGGATTTTATTAAGATTAACTAAACCAAAAATAGTGAGTAGACAATGAAAATAAACAAAAGTGAAAAACTATACAAGCCAGAATTAATATGTGAAAGCGAAGTAGCGTATGAATCTAATGATCATAAATTCCCATGGGGTGCAAGAATGGAAGATAGCCAGAACAGAAATTTTAACAGAAAGCTTTACAAATTATTAGAGGATAAAATAAGATTTTTAAAGATTCTAGATATAGGTTGTTCCGGCGGTAGCTTCGTACATCAATGTATTAATGATGGTTGCTTCGCAGTAGGATTAGAAGGGAGTGATTATTCTAAAAGAGTTGGTAGGGGAGCATGGCCAGCGATACCAGATAACCTTTTTACTTGTGATGTTTCAAAAGAATTCTCATTAAAGAAAGATGGAAAACAAATAGAATTCGACGTTGTTACTGCTTGGGATTTATTAGAACATATAGAACCAAAGAATCTAGATAGGTTAATCAAAAACATAAAAAAACATATGACTAAAGATGGTTTGTTTATTGGCGAGATAGGATTTTTAAGTACAAAGCCAACAGGTGTAGAGTTACATAGAACAAGACAGCCTAAAGAGTGGTGGGTTAGGAAATTTGAAGAACATGGATTTATCCATAAGGAAGAATTATATCCATATTTTAATAAGCAGTATGTTCGAGGTCGAGGAGAGACTTACAAGACTTTCAATATTATACTAGGGGTTAATAAGAAAGATATTTTTGAAGTTCCAGAATTAAAATTATCACATAAGATTTTTGATAAATGGGCGGGAAGTAGATTACAAATGTTTATACAGTCAATATTGATTGGGGAAAAGGTAGTTAAATGAGAAATTACATTATTAGTATTACAAGGAGGTTTATAAAAAATGAATAAAAAATTATTAATCGGATTAATGGGATTCTTTGTTATAGGTTTGGCCACTGCACTTTTAGTACCATATATTTCAAATACACTTATTGGAGATATTGAAGTTAACCAACCAATAAGGATTACAGTTGGCGGAGAAGAATCATATAATCTAGAACTTTATGCTGGACAATCACAATCAGTAGTTTCATTAACAGAGATTTTTGTTGATGGAGTAACTGGTCATATTGCAGAGATTAAAATTCCTAACTTCGATGGAGAAGGAATAACTGTAGATTATGTAGTTGATGCATATCCTGGAGTATTCAAGTTGAACTCATGTCAGAGTGATGGAGATACATATTACTACATTGGAGACCCTACAGAGACTTTGAATATTAGTGAGTTTGATAGTACAACTACTTTCAACACTGCATTGGACTTGGATACAACAAGGGATTACAAAGTAAAGACTACGGTAATTATGGCTGATAAAGCTGCATGTACACCAGAACCATACTACGAATTTGTACCAACAGCATAAACACACAAAAACATTTTATTATTATTTTACTTTTTATTTTTGAAGTAAATTCACAGGAGGAAAAAACAATGAGAAAAACAATAACAACAATCGCACTAGGAATAATAATGTTAGCCGGAGCAATGGCAATGTATGGTGGAGAGACTATGAGTTTTGAAACTAACTTAACAAACCCAGTGTATACTGTTAGAGGAAACACAAGTTCACTAGAAGGATTGAATATCACTTTTGAAAACGGTAATATAACAATTGCGCCAGCGATAAATTATAAACCAGACAACTTTACTATTATCTTTTTCGACAATATAACGAACGAAGTAATTAAGGTAATTCGTAGAGGTGGTGGAAAAAGAATTGAATATGTGGATAATAACGTTACAGTTTATGTTCCAGAATATATTAATACAACTGAAATAGTAGAGGTTGAAGTAGAGAAGATAGTTGACAATACAACTGTTACAGAAACGGGTTACGAGTGGTGGCATATAATGCTAGGAATAATAGTAGGTATAGGATTTGGATGGTTTATGTTTAATGAACCAAAGGAGAAGAAAGATGAATAGAGTTCAAGAAAAATATAGAACAGGGTTAGAAAGATTCATGGATAAATTTCCGTACTGGCCTAGAATGGTAAAAGTTAAAATAGAAGACGAATTTGAATATTTGGGTGTTGGTGCGCCGATGGTTCCAATAGGAAGAGAAAGTGAAAGTGGGGTTGATGATAAGGTTAGTATAAAAATATTAGGAGAGTATTTTTAATGGCACAAAATAAGTATATTACGCAACGCTTAAATAGATAAATGAATAAAAAATGATAGGAAAAAAACAATAAAATGGCACAAAAACTGGTAAGGTACATTGAAATGGAAGAATGCAAGAAGCTTATTGCAGCAGAAAAGGATAGAAGGTACAAATTAATTTATGCTTTATGCATGGGATCCGGATTAAGAATTTCTGAAGTCCTGGGGTATAAAGGAAAATCAAGAAAGAAAAATAAAGATACTGGAGAGATAATAGAAACAGATGTTGTAATTCCAAGACTAGAAAAAAATATGGTTGACCTAGAAGGTCATAAAATGAAAATATTGGGTAAAGGCGGGAAGGAAAGAATAACTCACACAAGCGCATGGCTTAATAAGTCAAACATAAGTTTATTACCAATAACAATCCCAAGGAGAACAGTCCAGGGAAGATTTAATAGGTTATCTGAAAAAGTATTAGGAAGGCGTTTGAACATTCATACTCTACGGCATGGATGGGCCAATTATTTAATAAATGTAAAAAACTTACCTACTCCGCAAGTTCAGATGTTGGGTGGATGGTCGCGACTTGATACATTGGGGATTTATGCAAAAGCAAATCCAGCAGATGCGGTTAAGGCTGCATATGAGGCATTTTAATATGGGCTGGTATAAAAATTTATTAGGAAAATTGAAAGAGAAGTTTAATTCTCCACAAGAAGAAGGGGTGTCTCAAGAACCAATCGAAGAGATCAAAGAACAAGAGGAAGACACAAGAAAAATTCTAACAGATAGGCATGGAGAAGATTTAGTTTGTCAGTTGTGTGAGAATCAAGATAATGAAACAAAAAAATATTACCCAATTAGAGAAGGAGATAAAAGTAGTTTTCATGGGGACACATGGCATAAGAAATGTTTGAGGGTATTTATCAAAGAAGCACGAAAAGGAGGTATGGCATGAAAATAAAAACAATAATATTTATTACAGTTATATTAACGTTATTAGTTGCGTTCCTAGGATTGAAAGTTTATAACTATAAAGTTGAAATGGAGCAAGATGTGTACGAGTCTGGTTATCAAGTTGGATACGTAGAAGGAATTACATATACACAACAAACAGGGAATATAGTTGCAGTTTCTCCTGAGGGGAATGTTACAGAAATAACGATAATAGATGCGTGTAATAATATATTACAACAACAGCAGAGAGGATTAAGTTAAGATGAAAGGAAAATGCTGGAAGTGTGGATCCATGAACGAAATACTGCAAGACGGATATTGTTTATGTCCTGGGTGTAATTTGTGGTACGCGCCAATTAAAGAAAAAAAGCCAGACCAACGTTTTTTAGATGATGAGGAAATAGTATAATGAATCAATTAATTGTTTTTTTTATAGGCCTAGCTTTTTTAATTTTCTTTTCTTATAGAGATATAAAGTATTGTAAGATAGAGAACAAGCTTATATTAGCGTATTTATTTATAACATTAGTCGTGATGATGATTACAGGTAATATCGTCTCACAGGTTGCCTTAGCCATATTCTGGACACTGTTTGCGGGACTTCTATGGAAATTAAATAATATAGGAGGTGCGGACTTGAAAATATTAATAATAAATTCAGTTTGGATCAGTCTTTTAGTGCCGAATATATTCGTAGGACACTTTAGCTTTATAATATTGTTTGGATTTCATGGCCTGGCTTATGGAGTTTTCGCCAAATTAATAAAAACAAATAAACAAATACCTTTAGTCCCAATTATAACTCTAACATATATAATAAATTATATATTTTGGATACTATAAATGAGATCATCGAAACGGTGATATTTCCTCCCTCGTCCCCCCAATCAATAATTAATTATGAGGTTCATTTCAATAGAAGGTGACGGATTTAAACCGCCGATCTCAAGAGCATGAATCTTGCGGGATGATAAGACTTCCCCAACCTTCTGTAATTCTTCAAAAAACAAATAAATAAAAATGTTTGCCTTTGTCAATTAACCAAATAATTAAATAAAACTTGCTTCAATCAAAGCGAGGTCGTCCATGTTCTGCGCTTCGCTAAATGAGTTTAATCCGTCCAGTGTGTCAAATATTTCCATTTTTTGTATCTCCTTTGTTTAGTTCATCAAAAATACAATCAATAAAAAAAGAACGGGGCGATTAAGCCCCATTCAAACATTAAGGAATATAAATTTGATATGATTTTTTAGCCAAGCTATAAAACCCTTTTTTTCTTAATGTTTTTTTGCGTATGAGTTCGCCAACTATTTAAAAAAATAAATTAAATTTCTGTGTGACCTTTTGTTTTAAAGTGTCTGAAGATGTCTGATACAATATCATTAATAGCACGTTGGTCATACTGATCAATCCCGCCGTTAATTAAGTAGCCATAAATCTTTTTAGTTTCTTCAACATACCCACGATCAATAAACGGCTCTTTCTTATCTTCTTCATTAAAAGACTTAGAAAGTTTTTCTAATATTTCGATCTTCGTTAGTTTATTTTCGCTACATAATAACCCATGCCGATCTCCTTCGCCTGTCTCACAAAGTACGCACTTATAATCGTTTGATTCGTTTATTTTGTTATTCATTCTTCCCTATTAACAATTTCCCAAATCATATCTAAAACCTGCCCATCTGTTAAACTTTCGTTTTGTTTTAATTCAAGTTGGCTAAATGATAAAATCGTTCGTATTTCTTTTACTTTATCCATCTTAATCTTTTATGGCATCCCAAATTTTATCCCAGTCGCCTTCCTTAGCTTCCTTCTCAAATAACAAAGTTCCTTCACAATGATAAACTTTTATTTCTCCTTCAGTTAAGCATACCCTCATTTCTGCGGCTCCTGCTTCTTGTATTTCGTTTTTTTCCATTTGTTTTTATTTCTCCTTTCAGCTTATTTTTTTAGAAGGTTTCTTCCCTTCGTTCTTTCGTTCAAGTGCGAAGTCCCCTTCAAAAAATGGGGACAATTAATTTAATTAGTTCGGTATATATAATAAGTCGTTCCGTTTACATCTTCGTATTCTTCACAACCATCATAACCAGCCAGCTGTTGTCCTCTACCATCATAACTCGTAATTTGTTCAGCCCACTCATCAATTCCCAAAGTGGTATTACCACTTTCGACAGCCATCTTCCACAACTCCTCATCATCTGTTAAATAATCGTTTGCGGATATGTCGGCTTCGGAGTCCGTTAAAACTCGGTATGATCCATCGTTTTCTTCTCTCCACTCTTGTATATTTGGGACATCCCTATTAAACCATGCACACTTATAACAATAAACGAAGTCTTGGTTTTCTTTCGATAATATATGATATATTAAATTACTAAAACCACTCATGTAATTATTGTTATGAATCCAATCTAAAGCGTCACATATCTCAATACTTCTTTTAGAGTTAGTTTTTGGTTTGTGGGTTTTCTTGTCATCGTCCCAATAATAAAGCTTCTCAACTCTTTTCTTAATTCCGTAATAGAGTTTATCTCTTATCTTACTATTCTCCTTCTTTTTTCTATAATACAAACCAATACCTTCTTTCTCCTTATCGGTTAAGATAATTTTAGCCTTGTCGACTTCTTGTTTATATTTTTCAGGAGCGTCGCCCTTTAAAACCATTTTGGGATTTATAGTATATTCTTCTCCGTCTCCGTCATCTCTTACGGTATCGCCAACTTCAAGATTAAGACTCTTCATAACTGCCTCCGCTTTTTCTGGCTCGTTAAAATCTTCGGTGTTTGGAATTACATCTTTTATATTTTCCATCTCTGGCTTTTCTGGTGCTTCAAATACTAATTTTTCTTTTTCCATATTTATTCATTTCCTCCTTTCAAATCCTTAATCGTGCATTTGCTCAAATCCTCAATCTTACTAAAATCTAAAGTTTTAATTATCTCTTTTAGTTCTTTAGGTTTTGCATTCTTACTGGCTTTAATTTCTAAAACCCTCTCCAACTCATAAAATAACAAACTCAATTTATTATACTTCTCTCTTAACTTCCTAACCTTTCCAATTATTATCTTATTTGTTTCGCTTATCATCTTTCAAACCTCTTATAATCTTTTAACAATTCTATAATACAATCAATCTTTCCAGAATCATAATTTTCATAAGACATAAAAGAAAGAAAATCGTTTATTTTATTTAGATCATCCATACAATGGTTTATGTAATCTTCGTCAAATTCCCTTCCCATTATGCAATCCACCGCTTAACATTTATTAAAACTAAATTATCACACTCAGGGAAATAACAACGATCTTCAAACATAGTATATCTTTTTTTATCAATAACCTTAATCTTAATTGTTCGCCTTATCATACCAACACGCTTATTCTTTAAAAGTCCTGTGTCGATGTCGTCTTTTAGAAAATCCAAATTATAAACCATCATAAAACCTCACACTCACAATTTAAACAACCACACTTATAACATTTCCCAACTACATTATTAAAAATACTACTTTCCTTATATTCGATCATATCCCAATCCTTAACAACCTTCCACATACAAACAATACGATTCGAGATGGGGCATAAATCCTTTTTATGTAATCCAACAACTTTATACTTATTTCTTAAATCATTAACCCGACCGCTAACCTGATTAATTCCAAGTTTGGTTAATCTTTGTATTTGCTTATTACTACAAACCCCAAGTTTCTTAATCGCTTCGTAACATTGGATAGAGGTTTTTAATGCCGCGCCGTTTTGGGTTATGTCTTTAAAACTTTCTTCTGACGTTTCTTTTATTTCTGTTTTCATTGTATCATCATCTTAACGACGTTTATTTTTCTTGCAATCTTATCAGAATCAAACGAGTTAATAACCTTTTTAATTATTGGATTTGTAACAATAAAAAACGTCATAGGTATAAACATATTAGCCGTACACGTAACCCTTATTATATTCTTCTTGTTTAAGATGTCGGCGACCTTTCCCTTAACCTTACGAATCACACCAATATCGAACAAGCTCTCAATAAACTGTTTCTTCTTGTGTCGTTGATCTCGTTGTATGCTTTGTATTGCATGGTTTCCCCATGCTTCCCTCAACGGAATAAACGCCTTAATGTTTCCTCTTTTCATAATTTAAATAGGGGATAACCCTATTTAAACCTTACGAGAATTATAAAGGGGTAACAACATAACCATATTTAACAGGCGGTTAGAGATATTTTTTAATAACCCTATTTAAAGAATCCTAGAACAGCTTAACGGATTTTATGCCAACTGTGAGAACATCCCACACATAGAATAAACGATTGTTAGCACAATATAAGGATTTTACGCAATATAATAAGGGGTAGAAATTGAATATATAACAAAGGATAACGAAAACAACACCCGTTTAAAAGGGTTATTTATTTGTGAAATTAATGATTGTTTGTTTAAGGCGTTTCTAGTAGCCAAACAAATCACCAAATAAATCAATTAAATAAACTACTCTCAATTAATTAAATCCATCCTTTATTTAATTGATAAGTGGGCCGCAGTAGTTATTTAATTGTTTTTTGAAGCCGAAGTAATGAATTAATTGTTTATTTGAACCATATGGTCCGGATCTGTTGTTTATTTGATTATTTGAGAACCAAACATTGAATTTATGACATTAAATAGTGTAAATAGTGTTAAACTACACGTCTGCCGAAAATATTTTTAAGTTTTTATACTCAAGCACATAAATTAAGTTCATGCATAAGCATCTCTCGCGTATATAAGGATTTTTATTCCTCTAATACCTCATTTTCGGGGGTTTTCCTAGTCTCAAGGGCCATTTTCTTGTGTTTTTTTGTTTTTTTGACGAATTGGAGATACTTTTCAACTGTAAAAGGGCTTAAATGGGGCATATGTTCGAGTATAGCGTAATAATCTTCACCATACTGTTCATATAGTTCACCAACTTTAAGTAATTCATTACTCTTATCCTTTCCCTCGGCTTGCCTATCAGCCATTTCAAGCTGATTTAACAGTTTCTTGTTTAAATTATCCGTAAAAGCCTCTTTCTTTGATTCATAAGCGTCTATTAAAGGCTTAGATGCCAATGGGATATGCCATAGACCTAATTTAGATGAAGTCATTGATGTTTTACCCTTATCTTTGAACTCAACGATCAATCTTTTCTTATAAAAGTCACCTTTATTCTTATTGTACTCCAAGAACCGAGGTTTGATTGTTGTTATCTTGGTATTCTTATCAAAACCTTCTACTTTAAACTCACCATGAAACAAAATCCTTGTTTGTTTATCTAACATCTCCAAAAAAGGCAATGCAAAGAAGATTACAAGTCTTTGATTCCTAAATGTAGATACTAATTGAACAAGAGCCTGGTTAATATCAGACTGCCAACTTCTAGAGCCACCTTCAACCTGTGGTTCATCAAATAAGATGACACTTCCGTATCCAATCCTACGAGTTTCTTTTGGTTCTGTAATTAGTAGTAGTAATTCTTTCAATGAACTTATAACATGATACTCAGGATCAAAATCAATATCAAACATCTTACAAAAGTCTTCGGCCATACGGATACATGCGTAAGATTTACCAGAACCAGTGGCGCCGACTACTGCACAGAGAAAGTTTCTATTATTTCTAAGAACTCTATTACCAATATACCTAAGAATACTATTCTTTTTATCTGTACCTGGTTTACGATAAATAACTTTAGGCTGAAAGTATCCCATTATTCATTGTAAGAACCAGTACCTTTCCAAAAGTTATTACGTTCAAACATTATATTAATCTGTCTAAAGGACTGCCTCTTTAATTTTATTTTTTGTTTAATTTCAATATCTGGAGAAACTTCATTAGTTAATTCTTTTTCTTTTTTATCTTTACGTTCATATTTTACAATCTTATCTTTACATCCCTCAAAGTTCTTTAGATAAGTCATAAGATCAGTATCAGACAATGGATAAACAATATCTATAAGAAAATCGACAGCATTACAATAAGCTTCACGAACATCCTCTTGATATACCTCAACGAAAGTTACACCATTACCGGTTTTAACAGGCTTCTTCTTCCAGTAACCACCAGTAAATTCTTTACAAGATATATCTGCAATCTTTCTGACTTGTCTTAGAATTATCTCTTTAATTGATAATACTTCACCAACACCATCAGCTGATTCATCGCTAATTTCAATATCGTCTACCATTTCTTTTTAGTAATATCCTCCTCTGGTAAATATAATATGTGAGCAATATCTTTTATGATATTAGATTTAATCGACAGAAGATACTCAAGAGTTACATTAAAAAATGGAAGGGTATAAATTTCTACCAACCTATTATTAATATGTCTTTCCTCTACGAATAAACTTCTGTTGTTAATATTCTTCGAGATAGTTTTAAGCTGCTCTTGATATTTATCGACGTTATCTTTTATAACTGGAGCAAGGTTACTAATAAGAATATCTAATTCTAGAGCAAAGAATCTAATGTTTTTGTATTGTGTATCTGCCATAACTATTCTTTGACTAGCAATTGGTATTTGTAAATACTCCATAAGATTCCTACAACCTTCTCTGGCCATCCTTTCAATATCCTGGATTATTTTTAATTCACCACAGATATTATTAAGCCATTCCAAATTTATGTTTGTTGTTTCAAAGTTATCTTCCATTATCTTGTTTTAAGCCAGTAAATTGTATAGGTAACTACGGTCATAACTAATGACCATATTAATATACCTACAAATTCACTCATTGTTTTTATTTTTATTATTTAGATAGTATTCTCTGAAGTAGTTTGGATTCTTTTCGTTCCATTTTTTTACATACTCTTTATGTTTATCACCATACTTAGTTTGATTATAACAATATTTACAAAGACACTTTGCATATATTTTTTTGATTTTTTTGCATCGTAGACATTCACCTTCCATAATATTCACTCCTATAAGGATCTTTAGTTTGTTTTATTCTTAGACTAACAACAGTTCTAACAATTATATAAATAAGGATATAAATAAAGATACCAAGTCCAACATATCCATACCATTCCATAGTTACATTAATAGGGTTATCTTTTTTAAACGTATGCGACTACTATTAAATGATAGTAAAGACTTATAAAGTAATAATAACTATAATAATAACATGGGTAGAATGAATATTTATCTTGACTCGGATGAGGATGAGAAATTACAGAGATTAAAGGAACGTTTTAATATTAAATCAAAAGAAGAAGTATTGAAAAGATTAATCAAACAGTTTCCAGAGGAATCAAAAGAAGATGACTTTGATGTAATAAAAGAAACAGACATAGGAGATCTACTATGAGTGAATGGCTTAACAACAAGAAGATGTTGAAAGAGAATATAAAGAAAAAGAAGCCATGTAAGAAATTAGGTTACTGCCCATATGGAAAAATAGTAGAAGAATTTAAATTAAAAGAAATCACAGATAAATTCTCATGTAAGACATTCGGACATGATTGTCCAGTCTATTATATGGCAGAGGATATTACAGAATGAAAGACGAAGAATACGAACAAAGAAAAAAGAAGGATGAGGAATACGAAAAAAGAAGGAGGAAAGAGGAAGATGATAAAAAGAAGGTAGAGAATAAAGATAATATAAGTAAAAAGAATAGAGAGTTTGATAATCAAATTCATATGGAAATTCATGCAGTGCGTAGATTACAAAGTTACAAAGCTAGTCCGATGGAGATGAATATATCAAAGTTTGTTATAGAAAGATTTAAAGATGAGTGTAAGGAATGTAAAGAGATGGGAGAGAAGAAGAAAGAACAACCAGATAAAAAGCCGGGTTTTCTAGCTAAACTCGGAAGGTTGGCCGACAGTTAGGATGGTTGATTGGTTTAGTGTAATAACTATAGGAAATATATTAATATTCCTAGCAGGATTTTTATTAGGAAGATTCTGGAGATTAGGAAAGAAAATAATAAAAGAAATAAATAAACAGGATAAAAAACAATGACTAAAAAAACAATAAATAGTTTAAGAGAAATATCAGATACAGTTTGGGAATTATTAAAATTCTGTTTTAGGTTTTTCATAGTAATGATTGATGCATCAATAACAATTATATTATTGGTTGGATCTTTTATATCTTTTATTTTATTATATAAACTATTTCCAGAATTATTCACTCACTTAATTAATGCATTAGAACCAGTGTTCAGGTTATTATTAACAATATTTAAAACACTATGGTGGTTAGCATTTATATTATGTATAGGATATTTAATATTTAATGTTGCTATCTTCTTGATAAATAGTGGTAGTAAATCTAAGGCAAGAAGGGAGCAGCGAAGGGAAAAGTTCTTAGATGACTTAGCAATTAAAATGAATAAGAAATTAAAGAAGAAATGATTAAGAAAATACTTATAACAGTTGTGGCATTATTCAAGGCATTCTGGAATGCAACAGTAAGAATAGCAATTGGAATAGCAGTAGTATATTTATTAGCAGGATTGATACAAGGAATGGATATTGATGCATCAAATATTACTGATCTATTAAGTATGTCTATTATTCTAATAAAATACTGGATAGTTTTTTGGATAGCATTTTTTGCATCAAATTTATATAAGGAATTGAAATTGGAGTTATTTGATTAATGGCATCAAGCGCAATAATAACATCAACAAATGCGAAGATAGCATCTGGATTTGTCAGTGTTAATTGGACAACAGTAATAGGTTGGATTGTTTTTGGAGCATTAATTCTTGGTGGAGGATGGTGGATCTTTGAATATTATAAAAACAAGAAGAACTTTAACAAAAGAATAACAGCATTTGAAATAGTATCTGGAGAATGGAAACCATGCATAAGAGACACTGCAAAGATAGTGAAAATAGGTAAGGGTGGATTTGAAATATTATACTTAAAGAAATCAAAGACATGGAAGATAGCTTATGGTGGAAGAGTAGGAGCAAATGATTATTACTTCTTTATACTACCGGATGGATATTGGTATAACGGATCACTACTAGCAAATATAAATAAGATAGATGAGAACGGAGGACTTATACCAGTAGTAACAACAAACCCATTAATGAGGGGACAGTATACTGCGCTAGAGAAACAGATTGATATTTTACATGGAGATAAGATAAGTTTCTGGGAGAAACATGGAAGCTTTGTAATGAGTATAGCTTTTATATTAATAGCAGGAGTATTATTATGGTTAATGTTTAAAGAGTGGCGTATGGCATTAGGACAATTGTCAGGTTACCACGTGGGACTAGAAAACGTATTAGATAAATTAGCAGCCCTTGCAGGAAACATACAAAGCATTCCAGTATCAACAGGGTTGATCCCAGCATAATGAATTATTTATTATTAATTATAGTTGGTATAATTATAGTAGGTATTTTAGGAATATGGTTTGCATATAAATTCTTACAAAAGAAGAAGGCAATAATAAAAATGCAAAAAGATGTACCAAAGGAAATTTTAGAGAAATTTAATGAAGCTGAACATAAGATGAAAGGAGGTTTTAAAGAAGATGGCACCACAGAAAGCCCCTATAAAATCCTCTGGGAAATCGCAAGAGAAAAATCAAGTAGAAGAATTGATTCAGAAGAACGAAGCACTGATGCAACAGAACCAGTCACTAGCAATAGAGAATTACACGAACAGTCTAGCGGACGACAAGACATTCAGGCTAGAACTACTGCAGACTCTGACGAAGATAAACATGTCATTAGAAAGTCTAAATCATACGATATTAGACGGACTATTGCCAATATCAGAAGAAGAAAATCCTGAAGAAGAAAAGAAAGAAGTAGAAGCTCCAGAAGAAGAAGCTACAGAAGTAGAAGCTCCAGAAGAAGAAGCTAAAGAACCTGTTGTTGAAACAGAATAAGATGGGAGAATTAATAACTACAACAGAGATTCCAAGAGAGAAAGGATTTATTTATTACATGGGAACAAGTGATAAAGGAATGCTGACGATTGAAAGGGCAAAGGCAGGACGAAAGAAAAAGGAAGAGTAGTAACAAATTTATTTTTTATTTTTTATTTATTAAAAGGAAACAAACAAGATGATTAAAGTAACAAGAAAGGTAGCAGCATGGGCATGTTCAATAATGATAATTACATGTATAATAGTTTTAAAGTTGGCAATACAGACATCAACTACATGGTTAATCATAGTATCAATACTAGGAATAATTTTATACGCAATAGGAATTTTTATTGTATTGGTAGATAAATATGGTTAACAAGAGAGACTTAGCTTTTTTAGGATTGATTATATTAATAGTAGCATTATCGGTTTATATATTATTTTTTATTAGATCAGAGAGTTATGAATGCATGGCAAGTCCTTTAACTTATGGAGTATCTAAGTATCAGTCAACGCAAGGAGAGTTTACATGTACTTGCTCCGCACCGTTCACAGATTCAATATTTGTAACTAAAGATAACATTTCACTATTAATAAATTACAACACATTGTTACTACCGAATGGTTAAACTTATAAAGTTGACTGGGTTTACTATTTGAATGGATTGCAAATCACTAAGAGTAGATGCAAGCGCACACGATAAAGTTATAATGGAGACTGGGGATAATATCCATTCAGAGATATTTGGATTAGAAAAAAAAAGAAACGGAGATTGTTTGATAGGATGAAGTTGATATTTTTAGGTTTAATTATATTACTTTTAGTTGGTGGAGTTTATGTTGTTACTTCATATACAATACCACAGTTAGTAGAAGAAGATTATAATTGTGAAGAGCATGATGGATTTATTTCAGATTCTAGACCTTTGTTTTTTGAATCACAACAACATTATGTTAATAGAAAAAATAAAGCCATACAAAGACAAATTAATGAGGTTTGTGATTAATGGTAACAGAAGCACAGAGACGAACAACACGGAGAATAATAGCAGAAAGAAGGTCTGCTCCTGCTAGGGTTATTGGTGGAGGATCTAGTAGTGGAGGTTCAGGAATAACAGAAGTTTCTCCTGGTGTTTTTAGTGTACGTGATCCAACAACTGGAAAGATTGTAGTTACTTCTTCACAGGGTTTTGCAGAATCTATTGGAGGTGTAGGATTTCAATCAGCACTAGAACAATCAAAAGCAGAAGGTGGTGGTAGTCAAGGAAGGTCTAGACAAAGATTTGTAGAAGAACAACAAAGGAGACAGGAAGACGCAACAAGACAGGAAAGTATAAGGAAACAGTTATTACAGAATATACAAGATAAGGCAAGAAAGGAACAAGAAATAATATCTCAACTGGCTAGAGATAAAATTATAGCAGATGCAAACATTCAGAGAGAACAAACTAGAATAGAAGCAGAAAGACAGCGTATTTTATCAAGTGGAGGAATAACGACAACAAGAACAGCGGGAGCAGGAAGATTAATAATAACAGAGACAAGAGAAAAGGGCGGAGGTAGGATAAGAGAAGTTGAAGATTTAAAAACAGGTATAACACGAACAACTACATTTGCACCTGGAAGAGGTGGGGGATCTATTCGACAAACTGGCGGTATTACAACACAAGAAGTTAAACCAGTTGAAGAATCAGTTGTTGATCCAAAAGAGATTATAGTTACGGGAGAAGTACAAATAGGACCAGATAGAAACTTATTCCAAGATATAATAAGTTTCTTTTCAAGGTCAGCAACAAAAAAAGGAAGAGATATTATATCAAGAGAAAATGTTAAAGGCGGTGTTGTAGAATCAAGACTTATAGAAAACAAAGATGGAATTCCAACAACCTTTTTAATTTTTATACCAAGTGATGGAGGTTCAGAAAGAATAGCAACCGGAGAACAGATAGAAGAATTTAGAGGAAAGACTACAAAGATACTAGGTATTGATAGACCAGAAGATATTATAGGAGGAATAGCCTTCGATGTATCAACTCAAAGAAAAATTATACAGACACAGAGAACGAGAGGAAAAGGGGCTAAGGGATTTAAAAGAATAGCAGAAGATATATTTATTGGAGGTGTTGGTGCTGGGGTTGCTGAATCTTTATTGGGTACTGCGGGATTTGTTCAAGCAATAATAACCGATCCAGTAAGAACAGCAGTAGGGGCGAAACAATCCATTATACAATTAGCGGGAGATGTTGGAAGTGGTAAAGCATTTAGAGACGTTGCTTTAACTGTAAAGACTAGCCCAGGATTCGCTTTAGGTTTTGCAGCCGCAGAGGTTGGGACTGATTTTGCTTTGGGTGCAGTTGCAGCAAAAGGGCTTAAGGTATTACCTCGGCCTGTATTAAGAACCTTAGCCATTCAACAATTCGGAGCGGATGATGTAGTAGTTAGGGCATTTGGAATCGAAACCAGAAAGGGACGTGGTATTGTTTTGGGTGGAAGAGTAAGCAGAACAAGAGAAGTATTCACAAGCGGATTAGATATTGATATTACTAGTCTATCAAAAGGAAGAACCGGATTTTTAGATATAGAAACTGGTTTGGTCGTAAGCTCGAAAGAATCAGCAGGTAAATTTTTCTTGGGGACTGCGGATATAGGAGACGTATTAGAGAAGCTACCAGTATCAGCAGAAATTAAAATAGCTTCAGTATTAGAGACTAAGATTTTAAAGAGGAGTTTAAAATTATCAGATATTGCAACACCAAGAGCAAAGGAGGTTATAACACCATTTCAACAAGTTATAAGAGGGACACTAGAGACAAAATCAAAATTCCTAGACTTAGATTTCTTAACAGCAGCTACAGAGAGATTACCAAAGAAAGGGGTTAAGGTTATATTGGATATTGCCAAAGAAGAAAAAGGAGTTTTATTTGGTTCAAAGGCTAGAGCCTTTCAATTATCACAAGAGTTCGATATAGGTGGTGAGAAATTCCTTTTAGATAAAGTCCCAAGAGATATAGAGTTAAGATTTAGTACACAAAGCATAGATAAGCTACAAGATATTACAGACCTTACAATAAAAAGGCTAAAGGAGTTGGGAGATATAGATGAGGCTGGAAAGAAGTTTGAGTTAAGCACAGCAAGAGAAATTAAAGATAGTCCTTTCACAGTTGAGGCTAAGGTTGATGGAACTTTCCAAAAGGTCGCAGAGTTTAAAGGAGATGTTGATATTTTAGAATCAGTACCAGAGTTCGTTGTAGGATTCCAGAAAACAGGAAAGCCAATAGAAGTACAGGGTATAAAAGCTACAGCATTACCAGAAGAGTTAAGAGGTGTTGCACAAGGTATATTAAGAGTTAGAAAAATAAAAACTGGTGGTATTTTAGATATAGGTGATATAGATTCTGTAAAAATTCCATTAAGAAGAAAACCAAAGTTACCAAAACTTACAGCAGATGAGAAAAAGATATTAAGTGCATTAACACCAGACGAAGCAGTAACAGGATCATTTGGACAAAAGATATTATTACAAGAAAAATTTACAAGACCATTTGGAGATATTGATATTGTTAGTAAGAATGTGAAACAAACTGCTAGAAGATTAAGAGAAACGCTGGGGGATGAGTTTGAATTTAAGAAGACACTAATAACAGATTCTCCTTTTGATGATTTTGAAATTATTAGAATAAAGAAGGGTGGGAAAGTTATCGCAGATATAGACCCAATTAGTGTTGCAGAGGAAGGATTGGCTAAGAAGTTTGGAACAATAGACGTTAATGGTTTAAGTGTAGTTGACCCTAGGGCAAGATTGGGGGCCAAGGTAGCACAATTAAAAAGAGGAAAGAAGGGAGTAAGTGAGAAGTTAATAACAGATATTGAACTATTAACAGGTGGGAAGTTAAGTAGAACTAGAGAGGCACTTGATGTAATCGGCCCAGAAAAAAGATTAAAAGATGTTGGTTCGTTTAGTGTAACTGCTAGAACTTTGGCTATGAGTGATCCAGAGTTAGGATTAAATAGAAGATTATTAATAGGAAGGATAGAAAAGATAGAATCGTTATTCCCAGAGGAACTAGTTAGAGAACAAGTTAAGAAAGCATTGATAGATGAGGATAGTGTTCCCTTAATAGACTTCTCACAAGAAACATCTTTATCTTCTTTAGATGTAGCACCAGTAATCACACCAATAGACACACCAGGAATAACACCAAGTTTTGAATTTTCAGAAACTCCTTCAGTTGCTAGAGACGTTTCTGTATCTACTACATTAGATATAAGTCCTAGTATTTCAGTTAGCAGTAGTGTATCAGCAATTGCAAGCATATCACCTATCATTTCAATAAGTCCTAGTATTTCAGTTAGCCCAAGTTTATCAGTTAGTCCAAGTATTTCGCCTTCAGTAAGTCCTAGTATAAGCCCATCAATATCACCTAGTATATCTCCAAGTATTTCGCCTTCAGTAAGTCCTAGTATAAGCCCTAGTGTATCGCCTTCAGTAAGCCCAAGCATATCTCCAAGCATAAGTGCTTTCTTCTCTCCTTCAACTAGTCCGTCACCGTTAATAAAATCAGATATTAATAAGAAAAGACTAGGACAAAGAATTAGAGAAGTAGAAACATTCTCAGTAGAGTTAAGACGTGGTGGAAAGTTCAGAACAATAGGAGGAGAGTTGACATTTGAAGAAGCATTACTTTTAGGAAAAGGAGAAACAACCCGTACTCTTGCTCGTACTTTCCGTCTTAGGAGAACAGGAAGAAAGAAACAAGTTGGTGGAATAGATGAAGAGTTTGTATCACCAGACTTAACTGGATTCAGGCAATTCAAACAAACGAAAGGAAGAAGAAAGGAAACACCTTTAACTTTCATTCAAAGAGCACCGAGGGCATTGGGTAGTAGGACAGAAAGACAAGAACTACAAGCATTTAGAAGGCAAGAGAAACAATTAAATAGGCTAATAAGCATATAAAACAGTGGTAGATAATTTTGTTGAAGTAAAAGAGTTAAGAGCACCGAGAGATTTAACTATAAAGCAAACAAAAAGAGAGTTGGGAGTTCGTAGAAGATTAGAAAAGAAAGAAAGAAAAGGAAGACAAGTTTTACAAATAGTTAAAAGAAGAAGAAGCGTTGGAGGTAGAATTGAATCAGCAATAGAATCTGGGTTTAGATTTGGAAAGAAAGGACTAACGAGAACTCTACAAGAAAGAGATCGTAGACCAATTGAAACTTCAAAGGCAAAACGATTAACACCAACCGGTGGAGTTAGAACTGGAAAGAGAGGTAGGCCAAGAGGTAGTGTTAAGTTTACAGATCCTAGAACCGGAAGACCAATAGGAGTATTTGAACACAGAAAAATACAAGCACAACAAAGGAGACTCCAAGTAATAAGAGCTAGAGGTCAGGCCGCAGTAACACCAAGACAAAGACAAGTTCTACGATCAATTGAGAATAGAGAAATAAGACAAAGCCAATCACAAGAAAGAAGAACAATACCTGGAACATCAGGAAGTGTATTTTTAGATGGTATAATGGGAGAAATAAATGCAGCAGCAAATATTTTAGATTAAAATGGCAAGTCAAAAAGAATTACAAGCATACGAGAAAGAACTAAAAGCTTACGAAGCAAAGCTACTAGATGCACAAAAAGGAATAGAGGCAGATAAGAGACAAGTTTCACAATACGCGAGTCAAACATACGGTCAAGGAGATAAGCAAAACTTAGTAGAATGGGAACTAGACTTCAAGCCAGAGTTAGATGACATAGGGAGAAGTTTAAGATGTGATCAGTTAGTAATAGACGACAGAGGAAATCAACATTGGATAAGGAATCCAGACCCAGGAAAGATATTTTTAAATGAATTAGGAGTAAATGATGTGTTAAGAAAAATTATATTATTAGTAAACAAAAATAAAGTTCTTTCAAATTATACAGCAGAGGAAATAAAACAAAGAGTGAGACAGATAGGACATGAGATTAGGGCATTGATTTATAATAACTATGAAGCATACGGGATAGATAATGAGTACAAGATGAATAATTATTCAGGAATAGTAATGGATATTCTAGATATTATTGAAGGAGCATACAGAAGAGCAATGAAAGGAGAGACTCACAAGGGGTTAGCAGAACAAAGATTAGTAACTCAGAACGATAGCATTAATACTGGAAATCAACAAATGATGCCACAGCAAAGACCATCAAAATGGTATAGCCCAGGAACATGGGGGGCGTAGATGAAAAGAAGTTATTTTTTTTTAGTAGTCCTAGGAATAATTCTAATTGGATCCTTTGCCTCAGCGGAAAAGTTCTTTCCAACAGAGCAATTTGGTTATGGAAGAACAGAAGACATACCAGTAAATTTTTCTGAACTTCCAACAGTTAATTCTTCAGATAATTGGATAACAGATATAGGAATAGCAGGAACAGTTGACTCGGCCCAATTTAACATCATAGGGGATACTTTAACAATAGATGAATCACATATAGAACTTATTGGTAATGCTTGGTGGTTGAGGTTAGATGGTACAACTACTCCAACAGCAGACATTGATTGGGACGGGTTTGACATAAATGGCGTCGGAAATATAACCGCAAATAACTTCTTAGGAGGTAATGGATTCTTTGGAAACGCAACGATTAATGATAGACTTTTCTTTGGGGATTCAGATCATTGGATTAGTAAGGGAGCAGTAGGATTTAATGGACTATCTACAAACGCTATAGCTTTACAGCACGGAGAGGAACACGCCGGAGGAACTATTGGATTTATAGTCACTGGTAATAAAACTGGTGCTACTAACGACGTTGTTATGATTATGGCTCAATTAGGTTTAAATAATTCGGCAGGATATTTAGGAAATTCTTGGATGTTTGCCCCAAATAATTTAACAAACAATCTAACAGATTTATCTAATTGTTTTTTTGTAATTAACGCAACTGGTAATACTCCTAGGATTTCTTGTGATACTTCTGAAACTGGTGCAGATATATTTGTTCAAGATGATATTCAATCGGGCGGAACAGTCTTTGCCGATGGAGGAATAAGAGCAGAAGAGTTAGCAAGTTTTATTATGATGGGTAATGATTTTCAAATACAAAATGGTTCTCTACATATATTTACACCAGTTACTTTTGAGCAGGGAGTTGTTGAGGGACAAGAAATTGTTAAGTTTCAGGAGTTCTTCTTAGGAGGGTTAGGATCCTTTACTAATATACAAACTGATTCTAGTAATTGGTTCTCAACCTCTAGTATATTTTGCGATGATGGAGATTGTGCGGAGTCTATTGGAATTTCTGGTAATGGTAATATAATTATGGAAGCAAATATATCAACAGACAATGCTAATTCAACCTCATTTAACTTTGTTTATAGTTTAGTTAATATTATTGGTGCTGATAGTTTCACTATTACTGCGAATAATAATGTTGGTAGTGGAGATGTTGTTTTGTTTACGGATAATACTGCTAGTGTAGTAACCTCACCTCAATCAATAACAATGCCAAGTTCAATGTGGGATCAGCCGTTAGTTACTATCCAAGTTGAATGTGATGCAACTCAATCAACAAGGGCATGTTACATTGATACGATAAGTGTGAATGGTACTGCAATAGCAACGACGTTAACTAATGTCTCCGGCTTTAATTCTGTATGGAAAATGAGTGATGGAGCTTTAGCCTCAGATGGATTTCCAGAGAGAGGGATATTTTATGTTGCAGAAAATGACACTATTGTTATTAGGGGAAATGCAACTTTTGAAAATATAATAGAACAGGATTTAAATATAACGAGTTCTATAACACTTAACTCTTCTACTATATTTGATTGGGCCGACATAGTAAATACACCTTTGTTCCCAGAATACTTTCTAACTAATGGAAGTTCCGTTATGCAAGGGAACACGAACTTTGGTGGGAATGAGTTAAACAACGTATCAGTTATTGATGGTGGTGGTAGTGCTATTGTTGTTAAAGATGATGTTGATTTGGGAGGTAATAAGATTACTAATGTAGATGAATTGGATGTTATTGTTATAAGAGGGAGTGTATTAGGAGGTATTGATGTTATTGATAAGTTAGTAATGGCTGCCGATATAAATATGCAGACAAATACATTAAAATTCGGAATAGGAACTTTAAAAAATGGGGTAATAGACTTCGGCACTAACACACTTAACGACATAGGATGGTTTGGTAATCTAACAGTTGATGGTAACATAACAGCAGACTATTACTTCGGTAATGGAAAGTTCTTAACAAATCTAACAGAACAACCAGCTTGGGGATTTGTTGAAGATGGAGCTATTGCTTTCTGGCAGTTTGAAGGGAATCTGTTAGATGCTATTGGAAATAATGATGATGGAACAGGAGATGCGACATTTTCTGGTGTTATAGTTGGTAAAGCGGCAACATTTTCTGGAAGTCAGAAGATAACAATTCCTGATTCAGAAGATTTAGACTTTACAGATTTTAATTCAGAATTTGCAATTGAACTTATGATGAATACTGATGATGTGTCCCTTTCTACGTCTCCACTTTTTGAGAAAGGAGATTATAAAATAGAGTTTGTGTCTGGTGGAGATATTGTTGCTAGTGCTGATACAACAGAAATTAGTTTCTCTGGAATAGAAGATTTTGAAAATTATCATATTGTATTTACATGGGATAGGTCTGATAGTAAATTATATCTTTATGTTAATGGTCAAAGAGTAAATGAAACAGATTATTCACTAACAGACGATGCAACTGGAGATATAATTCTTGGTGATGGGTTTACTGGATTAATTGATGAGTTAGTTATTTATGATAAAGTATTACCTGCAAGTACAGTTTCTACACATTATGAAAAAACAAAAACATCACCTAGCCCTACAAACTATTTTTCTGATAATGTAATTTGGAATATAATAAATAATACTGCAAATACTGATTTTAATATTACAACAACTAACAACATTACAGCAGACACTTACTTTGGTGATGGGTCGCAGTTGACTGGAATCACGCAGTTGTGGGAGAATATATCTGGGGTTGCTACTTATGATGGGAATATTAATGTGACTGGAAATATAACAACAGGGACAGCATTTTTAGAATTAATAAACTTCGGAACTAACACAATGTTCAACGGTAACTTTACTGGGGATTGGGATATTAATGGCGGAGATTTAGATGATATTGGAACGGCAGATGTTGATACGATAATATTTGACAATGACCCACGTAAATTTTTGACGTTTGTAGAGGGAGCCGGAGGAAATAGTATAACATTTGCTGGGATTGCATCTGGACCTCCAAATACAGAACATAGTTTCACCGTTAATTTTGGATTTACATCATTTGGAAATCCAGCATTCCATGGAGGAGACCCTTCAAATCAAGAAGATGGAGTTTGGGATTTAGGAAGACCCGGTCCCGGACCTGATGCAGGAAGATTTAATGATGGATATTTTAAAGGAAGTTTATTTATTGATACTGATATTAATCTTGGTGGAGATATTGATGTTGGTGGGGTTTTGGATGTAACAGGAGCAATAAGTGGTGATTCATTCTTAGCGGGAGATTTTGTTAGTGGGATTGATAATGTTGGTTTTCTGACTAGTGTAGGGATTGATAATGACTTTGGGGCGTTTACTGTTTCAGCTGATGGGATTGGGCTTGTGGATATTGGTTATGGAGGTATTGCTTTTGATGGCTCTCAGGGAGATGGTAAATTTACAGGAACTATAATCACAGGAACAAATACTGTAAGTGGACTAAGTGCAGGGGATATAAATGTTTCAACCGTATTCTATGATACTCTTACTGCAAAATCTCCAATGTTTATGTGTTCTGATGATTGGTGTTCAGTTGGATTTCCTAAATATCAAAGAACTTTATGGTTACAAAAAGATGATAATTATACTATCTTAGATATTGTTTATCAAGAAGAACATTATACAAAACAAACATTTTGGAATTTAGTTCAAGGAACACAATATGAAGAAATGGCTTTAAAACTAAATAATAAAATACAGAATCTTCAAGATAAGAAACAAGCAGATATTTTATTACAACAACAAAAAGATAATTGTAATCATCGTTGGGATGGAGAATGTTTTGAGATAGTGAGGGTTGATACAACTTATGAAGGGGCTGTGGAAATTACTCAAGTTGAAAGTATGATTATCATCATTCAAAATGTTACTCAACTTAATCCTATTACTTTTATGATCGAAATTGTTGAGAAAGAGGTTTATGTTGGAACTGGAGAGATGGTTGATAAATATCATTTCAAGGAAAGTTGTGGTTGGGATGGAGATTATTATTGTAGGGTGCGTGAGATAAAATGAAATTAAATCAAACAGGAGGAAAAAATGAAAAATAAAATAATAGGAATACTAGGAGTAATGTTAATGTTAGGATTAACTGTTGTTAGTGCTATGTCCGTCGACAATGTTGAAACAAGTTATGATAAGAAAACTGGGATAGTTAATGTAAACTTTGATGCAATTCTTAACGATGAATGTTCTGGACAAAGTATTTTTATATATGACAAGAAAGATAATCTAGTTGGTAGAAGTTACGGACCAGGAATTTGTGCCATATGTATATATGGAAGATGTGAATGGATAAGACCACAACTAACTGGGATATTTCAAACGTCAGTAGATATACAACTTACAAGCAATAAAAATATTAAAGGTCTAGGTAATTTGAGATATGAGATTACAAGAGGCGACATATTAGCCAACGGATTTTTAAAGTAACGACGTATTAACTGAAGAAAACGAATCATTGGATTATCAGAGGGTAATTTTTCAAACCCTAACAATAAATAAATCAAAAAACAAAACATTCACCATTAAAGAATTACAACACATTGTTACTACTAAATGGTTAAACTTATAAAGTTGACTGAGTTTACCATTCCAATGGACAAGTCGTTTGATATGGCAAAAAGATTAAAATGAAAAAGAATATAATAATTTTATTAGTATTAGGATTATTTATGATAAATTTTGCATACGCAGAGATAAATAATTTTGCAGGGGTAGTACAAGGAGATTGTGTAACAGTTAAACAGACATGTGCGAGTTGTACATATGTTAACGTGTCTATCTCTTATCCTAATTCAACATTAGCAGTAATAAATGAGGGAATGATAAATCAAGGAGGGGCCTCATGGGCTCTTGAGTTTTGCGATACATTAGATAAAGGTAGGTATGATATTATGGGGTCTGGAGATTTAGCTGGAACAGATACTGGCTTTGATGTATTATACTTTGAGACTAGTTCTACTGGAACTGAACTGACACAAGCAAAAGCACTTTCATATACAATAATATTAATAGTGTCAATATTATTATTCTTAGGGATATTATTTGTAGCAATAAAACTACCAAACAAAAACAGGAGTGATGAACTAACTGGATACATTATAGCGGTTAGTAATTTAAAATATGTTAGACAGTTCTTATTTGGAATTTCTTATGCAATGTCCATATGGATAAGTTATTTTGTATGGATGATAACACATGCCTTTTTAGATTTCACATTCTTAGCGTCATTATTTAAGTTTATATTTTATACATTGGCAATATCAACAATAGTATTATTCCCATTATATATATATTTTATAATTGCTAATTTTATAAAAGACAAAGACATAGCAGATTTATTATTAAGGGGGCTTAGTACAAAACAATGAACAAGAATCCAAAGAACGGAGTAGACTTCTGGATGTTTAAAGCTCCAATAGAATTAAAGACAGAACTAGACAAGGTTAGGGTAGAGAGAATAAAGAAAGGAAAGGATATAGAATTCTTACCATATAAAAGATTAGGTCTAGCAATGTCAAGGCATGAAAAGTTATTAAAAGATTTAGTGGATACAGATCTACTAGGAGATAGTACAAAATGAAGCTAAGAAAGATAAAGATAAATAAGAAAGCACAGTTAAGTTCATTTAGTATTTTTAATTGGATGATAGTAGCTTTTTTAGCAGTAGTGTTATTTGGAGGATTGATTTGGGTGATGGGTATATTGAATGATGTATTTACAGAAGTCGGTGTGATGAATGAAAAAAATGCAGGTCAACCTGGTTACGTTAATATGTCAAAGGCATCTGAAGATATTTGGGGTGTGGCGTATGATTCGATTCAATCACTAAGGTTAGTAGCAATAACATATATCTTAGCACTGGGAATATCTATAGTTATAGTAGGGTTCTTAGAAAGAAAACATCCATTCTTATTTTTTGTATATATGTTAATAGTTTTACTTGGTATAATATTCGCACCGACTATATCGAATGCTTATGAAGATTTATTGTTATCTGGAATCTTCGATGGGGGACTAGTAGAATTTACGGCCAGTAATTTTATATTGCTGAATCTACCAGTGTTTGTTTTGCTGATCGGATTCGGAGGAGGAATTGGGCTTTTTATAAACTTAGTACGTGGGGGCGGTGAAGGAGAAATACGATGAAGAAGGGACAAAAACACACGCAAGAATGGAAAGATGATATGAGTAAAAGAATGAAAGAGAATCATCCAATGAAAGGAAAGAAGCATACGAAAGAGGCAAGACAAAAAATAAGTAAAGCAAATATTGGAAGAAAGCAGTCAGAAGAAACAATAAAAAAAAGGGTTGAATCAAGAGAAGGGTATACTCATTCTGAAGAAACAAGAAGGAAAATATCAGAATCTAATATGGGAAGAATAATATCAAAACAATCAAGGGAAAAGATAAGAAAAACATTAACAGGAATAGTATCAAACAAAAAAGGAAAATCCTTTGAAGAGATTTATGGAAAGGATAGGTCAGATAAAATAAAGGAGAAAATATCTAAGAAATTAATTGGGGTTAGATGTTCACCAAGAACAGAATTTAAGAAAGGTTCATGTGGATTTAATCGTAAGCATTCGGATGAAACAAAAAACAAACTATCTAGAGTAGTAAAAGAAAACTACAGAAAACATCCAGAGATAAGATTAAAGATTAAAGAGGCAAGGAAGAAACAAGTTACACCGGTAAAAGATACAAGCATAGAAGTTAAGATTCAGAATCTATTAAAACTATTAGGAATAGAATTTGCAACTCACCAGTATATGAGAGAAATAAAATACGGTTATCAATGTGATATTTTTATACCAGTACAAGAAGGAATAGCTCAGAAAACAGTAATAGAATGCGACGGAGATTATTGGCATGGGAATATAGAGATAGTTCCGATTAATAAAATGAGTCAGAAGATAAAAGAAAGAAGATGTTTAGACTACGAAAGAACCGCGCAGTTAGAAGAAGCTGGATTTAGAGTGATAAGATTGTGGGAACATAAGATAAGAAAAATGAGTGGAGAAGAGTTAATACAGGAGTTAGTAATACGATGAAGAAACAATGTGTAATTTGTAATGAAACAGTAGAGAAGAAAGATGATTACTTTAAAGTAGATTTATTTAGGACAGGGAAATTAGTGGGAACAGACCAAGCGCATGAAGAGTGCTGGAAAAATAGAGAACGATTTAACAATGGAATTAAACAATCGCTGGATGATGCAATTAAATTATTAAGGTCAAGCGGAATAACTGAAGGAGTTCAGGAGATGGTTATAGTATGATATGTAATAAAGAAAAGGAATTAAAAATAGGTATGAAGATAGAATTAGAGCATGCAAGATTATTCCCAAAGAACATGCAGAAGAGTATGTCTAGGAGGATAGCGTTAGATCACATAGAAGAATTCCCATGTTATTATACTGAGGGTTTGATTCCGATGGAAAGGAAATTAAGGAGGAAAAATGGATAAGAGTAAGACGCCACAGCGATTCTCAGCAACTTTAATGATGGTAGTGATATGTATGATGGTAGTTTTATCTACTGGTTTAACGAGCGCAATGGAAATAGACAACTGGGTGAGTTATGATAATAATGATATGAAAGTTGTAATAGAAAATGCTTTTGGTTTGCCTTTTTTTGGAAGTGAGATAGGAACACTAGAGTTGAAATCACATAAGTCTGTAGATGAAATTATTAAAATTGCCCCTGGTAAAGATAGGGTGACGATGTATTATGATTTTGATTTTAATGAGATTTATGAAAATGGGTTAGGGGATGTTGACTTTATTAATATGACAGATGGAGAAGAAATTAAAAAAGATTATCATTTTGTTATATGGGATACAATTATAGAAGAGAAAAATAGTTATTCAATTGTTTGTAATGAAGTGTATAACCCTAATAACAATTCATACTATCAAGTTTGCGAACAAGTGATTAAAGGAACTTATGAAACACAAAGAGAAGGCTGGGTAGAACTGAATACAAAAGATATTCCAAAGGGAAAAGTAAGAATTGGACTGGCTACTGATGTTAATTTAAATGAAACTATAGATGGAATTTGGACCGTGGCAGGAAAGAAGATTAAGAAGCACGCTGTTTGGACTGCTGATTTAAATATAGGTTTAATGAGTTACTACAAATCAAACGATAATTTAGCTACTACGAACGTAATAGACTCTATAGATAATAATAATGGTACTCTTGGAGGGGGAGATAATACTGATGATTTGAGTGTATCTGGTATAATAGATACAGCTCTACATTTTAACGGGGCGGATGATGTTATAGACTTGAATGATGGAAACGATTTTGATTTTGTGACTGGTGATGATTTCTCTGTTTCCTTTTGGATAAAGCCTGATGTTTGGACAAACGGACTTAGAATTTTTAGTAATGATGATGGAGTTAACGGTTACCAAATAATTGAGGCAACATCTGGTGGTAGTGGTACTGGGGATAATATACAGTTCTGGGGTAATGGTGGGAATCTAGTAGTTTCAACAGATGAGATAGTTATTGGAGAGTGGAATCATATAGTTATAACATTTGATAGTGGAACAGCTAAAATTTATATCAATGCCAGTACACCATTTACTGGAAGCACAACTATTTCTGCTTCTACTGAAGATTTATTTATAGGAGTGGATCCATCTGGACCAGATAATTATTATGATGGAGTTATTGATGAAATAGGGATTTGGAATAGAACACTAAGTCAATCTGAAATTACACAACTTTATAATAATGGAATAGGGATTACATGGACTGAAGTTTTTGAATTTATAGACATAACATTAAATTCACCAGAAGATAATTTTGTAACACAAAATCAAACAATCGTATTTAATACATCAATAAATGTAACTGATTTAGAAGTAGTTAGTGTAAAACTATTAATAGATGGGGTAGTAAATGAGACAAATACATCCGGAGTCATCGGAGATTACATATTCCAAAAAGACCTAGACTTTGGAAATTATAATTGGAGCATAGAGGTTGTAGATAATGAAACAGATACTACAAGTAGTCCTACAATAGATCTTTTTATATCAGATGGATCGTCTTCTGCATTTTGGACTAATGAATACCAAGTTAGAATTATAGCATTAAATTTAACAGAATCAGATTTTGAAATTAATAATGTTGTAGTTACACAAGAGGATGATAATCTTTGGAAGATAAATACAACAGAGGGAGATTATGAAGTTGCTAGAGCGCAAGTAATGAAAACATTTTTTTATGGAACAGATGGAACCGATCCAAGAATCAATAGAACTTCTGGATTATTGAAGATACAGACTATTGACTCAAGAGATCCTAATAAAAAAGGATATTTTATTAAAACATCTACTACAATCCCTGCTGGTGACTCTGAATTACAGTTTTCTAATCTTGCAATTACATTTAATGACGTAACGAATAATACAGACTTCAGTTCGTGGAGTAATTTTGAAATTACTTATATAGGTGGTATCTATAATTCACCGGCAGTTACTTCCTCTTGGCAAGTCCCAACTGCCACTATATTACACTCAATAACATCCAATACAGAATCTAGTGATGAAATAGGTACAGATACTTCTAGTGACGAATTAGACAATCCAGCAACAGCTACACTTCGTTCTGAAAGTGGAAGGGATGGTCAGAGTGATAGGGCAGACGGAACATCAACTGCGATTTTCCTATATGACGGTACGATAACAATAAGTCCAACATCGACAGGGACGCCAACAACAATTGAAATTGATTTTAACATAGATAAATCTATACCTGCAATGTCCCCAATACCAAACATAACATTAAATTCACCAGTAGATAATATTACAGAGTTGATAGGTACCTCTATAATATTTAACGCAACGTCAACGATAGATGGAGGTATATTAAATGAAATGAAATTATTTATTAATGGAGTATTAAATGAAAGTAAATCATTATCTGGTACGGAAGATACCGAAACATTCAATAAAACATTTACAACTTTAGGTAACAATAATTGGAGTATTGAGGTTTGTGATACTAATGATAATTGTGCCTCAAGTGAGACTAGGGATTTTACTATAAGTGAAATAAGGATAAATTCAATAAATTTCTCTGAGGAGACTACATCTGGAGCACAGGAAAATTTTACTATAAATATAACATTCGATGACAGTTTTTCAGGAGTCTCTATGCTACTAAACTATAATGGAACAAATCACTCAATGAGTACAACAGATATAGGATTAACTAGAGAGTATACAACGCATTTAGTGATACCATCAGTATCAGAAGAGACGAATATAACACTATTTTTCATAGCACAGTTGTCAAATGACACAGGAATAACAACAATAAATACAGACACAGACAATCAAACAGTACAACCATTCCTTATAGATGATTGCTCAGTCTTTACAGATGTTTTGTTAAGCTTCACAATGATTGATGAAGATTCATTACAGGAGATAAATGGAACAATAGAGTTTGCAGTAGATGTATTTTCAGTAGGTACAACAGACTTAGTAAATTCTTTTAATAGTTCTTATGATTATATCATAGGAGAACTTTCAGAAGTATGTCTTGATAATATAACAGAAGAATATAGTATGTCGTACCAACTAAGATACTTCGGTGACGAATCACAATACTTTAAAAAATATAGAAACATACAATTAAGAACAATAAATAATGATACGATACCAGAAAACATAACACTTTCTAATTTAAACTTATCAAGAGGACATTCTTTTAATGTAATAGTAGTTGGAAATTTATTATCATCAGTTGGTAACGCGGGACTTCTAGTTGATACACAAAGACAATATCTAGCAACAGCTGAGTTTGTGTCAGTAGAATCACCGGTAACAGATTCTAGTGGAGTAGCTATTTCAAACTTAGTAGAGACTGAAGAGGTATATAATTTCTTAGTAAGTTTTAACGGAGAATTACTGGGAACCTTTAATAACTATCAAGTAAAATGTGCGAATGCAGCATTAGGGCAATGTTCTATAACGTTAAATTTAGCATCAGCTACAGGAAATCCAATTGATTTTGAAACAGTTGGAAATATAACACAAATAATTCTATTAGATCAAGATACAAACACATTGCATCATACATTTAGCTCAACAGATGGTACGTCGAAGACAGTTAGAAGCCTGGTAATAAAAAATGATGGTTATGCTAATGAAACTATTTGCGACGGATCATCTTCTGGAACATCAGGAACAATACTTTGTGCAATACCACTACAATATCAAAACGTATCTATAATAGTACAGACATTTGAAAGTGAAATACTTCTTGGAAGTAATTCGTTTTCACAAGGAGTAAGCCCAGACTGGCAGGGTGCAGATATTCTAATTATGTTATTAATGTTCAGTTCCTTAGTTTTGTTAATGGTAGCTCATCCAATAACAATAATCATAGGAGCAATGTTAGGATTGACAATGCCAGTGTTATTAATATCAGTTGCAGGAGCATCGTTCGGAGTATTGGTTGGAGCAACTTTATTTTACATAGCGGGAGGAATTGTGGCTATCATTGTGATAGGCAAGAAAAGACCATAAGATGAATAAAAAAGCAGCATCACTAAGGCCATTGGTTATGAGCATAGTATTAACTGTACTGTTCACATTCTTTATATTTACTTTTGTTGGATTAATATTACAAGAACAGAACCCAACATCAGAAGTTCTAAACGAAAAGTATGGATTAAATGATTCTATAGAGAGAATGTCATCAGTAGTTGATGAATTCGCATTAACATCCGATAGCGTATATGATCAGATGGGAGAATCAGAACCAACAGCAGTAGATTTTATATTCTTAATATTTAAAGGAGCATTCTATATACCATATACGTTCTTGGCATTTGTATTCTCTGGACTAACTGCATTAACCGTAGTTATATTCCCAGCCTTAGCAGGTACTGGACTAGGAAGCATAGTAAGTATTACATTAGGGGTCTTATTTTCATCAATCATAGTTACGATAGTGTTATTGTTGGTAAAAGCGATTCGTACGGGAGAATCGGAAAGATGATACCACTATATAATAGTAAAAAAACAATGGAGGAAATAAAATTACATACCCTGAATTGAATTCCACACTAGTACAATCCAACTTAATGGAGCTTCTAATATATGGGAACGTAGTTACACATGGACTGTTTGCATTATTTTTAGTAATAGGATTCTTCTTGGTAGTTCTTTTAGGAAGTTTATTCACACAATTTAAGTTCTCTGCTAGGATAAAATTTGATACAAGTCTTCTGGCAGCATCATTTGCAACACTGGGATGGGCAACAATATTAGAAATGTATTCAGGACTATTAAGTCCGGTTTATTTCTTTATAATAATAGGAATATCAATACTTTCTATTATATGGGTAGCAACTAGTGAATAATTTAAATAGGTGATGGTAGACCGAGTTTACTTTACTCTTATATACTAACTAGTAGTAACATTTATATGGATTCGATTGATTTACAAAACTTGAAAGGAGGTTCTTTTCATTAAAACATGGATTACAAAAAGTTATTGAGTAAATTTAAGAAAGACGAGAAGGGTGTTTTCGGATTGACAGCAGTCCAACAGTTCTTCGTTATCATTCTTGGTATCGCTCTACTTGCATACGTTATTGTAATAATCATGGGTACATTGACTGAAGCAGATATTCTGACTGACGGAAGCTTGGCTTCTAATCAGACTGAGTTTATCTTAGGAAATGTATCTGAGGGTGTAACGGGATTCTTTAGTTCCATACAACCTGTTTATGCAATCCTTGCAGTATTAGTTATAATTTTAGTTCTAGTTGTATTGGTTCGAGTTGTTCAGGCACCTGCTGGAGCTGGCACACCTCAGCTATAAATTTAACTACTATAGATCCCAGGTAACCAACTGCGTCCTGGCGCGGAGGAATTATCCTTGTCAACAGAAAATAATAGGAGTTTGCTTGCTCTCCTTAATCAAAGGCATGAATCTTATTTAATATGGAAACAAAAACAACTAAATGGTATTTGGATTACTAGGACTACTTGTAGTAGTATCTGTAATCATGTATATAATTAAAAGAAAATGAAAGGAGGAAAAATATACTATGGGATTTGATAAAAAAACTAGATTAATGGGAGCCTTTGGTGACGTTGAAGATGAAAAGAAAGCTGCTATGAAATTTAGAAAGAAGTTTGTAAATCAAGAGGTTTTTGGTCTTACTGGGAGAACAGTAAAACGAGGATCAGGATTTGGAGGTCTTGGATAAGAAAATGAAAGGAGGAAACTTATAATGGCAATTAAGAAAAGACGAACCGTAATGTCAGTTAATAAAAACATAGACAAGAGAATAAGTAGAAGCAGTATGGAAGTAGGCAGAGGTATTAGTGAGTTAATGATGAGGGGAAAGAAATCTGCTATTTCAGGAAGGAAGAATAGAATGGAATCTGTGTTTGAAATAAAGGACAAAGGAAGAACTTTACTAGGATAAATAACTTAATTTTTTTGTTACTATTTTATAATTGTAGTGAGATTATTTAAACGGAAGTAGATTTATATTTTTTATACTTATAATGGAAAGAACAAAATGCCAGATTTTTTCGAGAGTAGTTGGGTATTATCGCCCAGTAAGCCAGTGGAATGAAGGGATAGCGCAATCGTTCAAAGATAGACTACTTTTTGACGTAAGTAAATAATATTAAAATGGAAATAGTAGAAAAATTAGAAGTTCAAAGAATTAAACATTATACAACTAGGTTTGGAATGTTTAAATGTTCTTTTTGTGACAGTGTAGTTAAGCGTAGGATGTCAAACGGGAAAAGAGATAAGAGTTGTGGGTGTATGAGTTTGGCAATACAAAATAATGGATTAGCAAAACATAATAAAAGGATACATGAAACATGGACAAACATGAAGACAAGGTGTTTAAACCCGAAATATGAAAAAGCACATAGATATTCAGAGAGAGGTATAACATTGTATAAGGAATGGAACGATTTTAAGATCTTTTTAAAATGGGCATTAGAAAACGGATATGAAGAACCGTTGCAGATAGACAGAAGAAATAATAACAATGGATACTGTCCTGAAAACTGTCATTTTGTAACAAGCAAGGAAAATGCTAGAAACAGGGAATGTAACAAAGTAGATATAAAAATAGCAAGGAAGATAAGAGAAATGAAAAAATCAGGTATAAACAATTCAGAGATAGGAAGAATTTTAGGAATAGGGAG
>SDBT01001076.1_pt1 | contig 46788 bp, 66 predicted proteins | sample 2277101 | NCBI WGS metagenome assembly SDBT01 (sample SAMN10404973, study PRJNA504765) | marine sediment metagenome | isolation source: marine sediment core GS10_PC15, 103 cmbsf | place: Arctic Ocean: Southern Knipovich Ridge | collected 2010 | reverse complement strand
TTTCTGGTGCTTTGGGTGGTAGTTTCGTTGGTGCTAAAATTGGTGCAGAAATAGGTGTTGCTGGTGGACCAATTGGTGCTACTGCTGGTGCAGGAATTGGACTTGTACTAGGCGGTATCGCTGGATATAATGAATAGGGAGAATTAATATGCCTCGTGCACAGAATGATAGTTTACGTAGAATACTAGGAAATACACCTAGAACTCTAACTGTAGAAAAAGAACCCAGTTTGTCTGATTTTCAATTACTATTACAGCAAGCATTAAATCCTGCTGCTGCTGCTACAACTGGTCAAGGTATACAAGCAGGACAGATTGCTGGTGAACCTGCTACAACTGCACTTCAACCTCAGCCTATAACGCCAGCACAACCTGCTCAAGCGGATGTACCTGCTGCATTGGGTGCAGCACAGACAGAAGCACAACCGATGGTACAGCCAATATTACCGGCGGCAGCACAAGCAGTTCCAGATTTTGTTGGCAATGTATTGGCCCCACGATCTGAGCAAATTAGTGCGGAAACTTCGGATGTCGTTCAAACTTTGAACGGTGTACAAGGGCCAGGAATTGAAGGTGTCGCACCTTTAGAGGGAGAAATATCAGATGTTGCTGCTGAAAAAGGTCCAGGTGCATTAGCTAAGTTTGGTGAGTTTGCAACTGCAATTAGTGGTGAGTTGGCTACTAATCCAATCTTACAGGATTTACTTGGTCAAGTTGCACAAGCATTAACTGCTAAAAGTCCAGCAGGATTTCCATTCCAATTGGCTAGTAGTATAAGGGAATATGCACAAGGGGCACAACAGGATATAGTTCGACAGAGTGTGTTGGATGTACTTGCCGGCAGGACACCAGATGAAAGGGCTGATCCTAATAGACTTACACTTTCTCCTGAATTAAGAAAGCAAGGTCAGATTGCTGGACTCAATGAGTTTAGTGCCGCTATCGCTGGACAGGCTGCACTTGCAGATATTGAGACTCCAGAGGAAAGGGCATTAGAATTTCAATTAAGTACTGCCCAACTTCAAGCGACTCAGGCATTGACCAATAAACGAAACTTAGAAATGCTTGAAATTTTATCAGGCGCTGGAGTAGAAGATCAGTTCACTAGTACTCATTTAGGTCTACTTCGTTTTATTAATAATAAAGCCAGCGAACAAGCTGCTTTGATAGCAGGTACTACAGGGATTGGTATTGGTCCTGATGGAAGACCTAATTTCCTTTATAAAGACCCTATAAAGGCTAATGAAATAATCAAACAGATTACTAATACTGAAATTACTGCACTTGTTGATGTGGGAGAATTACCAGAGTCTGCAATGTTATTGACTAGTAGAGATGTAACTGGCAAACCAACTCCTGTACCTAATGTCCAGGACTTGGATACAACAACTCAACCACCTTCGAGTGTTACTAATGATAAGAGACTTGGAACTGATCCAAAATTTATGGGTAGCAAGAAAGAGGCTAATACTGGTAAAACTATATGGTACTTCGATACCAATGGTGATGGTAAAATAGATCAAGGTGTAAGAAAATAATGCCAGACAATACACTAATAAAAATCCATGATGCAGCACCGACTGATCAACAGGGTAATGATCTACCTCAGTACATTCCTATTATTGATCAATCTGTTCCAAGTGGTCTTGATCCTAGTTTAGCACTTGGTGATGAAGGTATTAGAATAACCGAGGCTATTGGACCATTAACCAACTTTGCTAATGCTTTTCAAAAAGGAATGATTAGTGATACTCAAAGTGACTTTGCCGAATTACTTAGCGGTGCTGGCGGATTTGAAGGGCATAAAAAGTCTTTAGAAGTTCGTGAAAGTGCTGAGGAGAGATTGCCAACTAGGGGTGGTGTTAGTGAATTCTTAGGTAGGTCCATAGCCGGTGTTGCGCCATTTGTTCCAGCATTGTTTGTGCCGCAGTTGTCTATACCTATATTGGCCATATATGGTCTGAGAGCAATGGGTCAGGGTAGGGGTGCAGTTAAGGCACATGAGGAAATCTCTGGTGAAGATGTATCAGGTACTACTGAGGCAATGGTTGCAGCAGGATATGGGCTTGCTGTATTTGTTACTGAGAAAATGGGACTTGCAAACTTTAGAGGGGTTATTAATAAATTAGCTCCTAATGCATTAAAACGTATTGCTCAAGCCTATACAACAGGATCATCCAAGGTTGCAGCAAAATCTATTATGACTGAGATTGCAAAGGTTCCTGGTGCTGGTGCATGGAAAGAAGCTAAACAAGAAGCACTAGAACAATCCGCTACTAATGTTATTGACATGTCTTATGGTGCCAAAGATATGACTGACCTATTTCAGGGTGTACCTGAAGCAGCGGCGGCAGGTGCAGTAGGTGGTGGATTTATTGGTGGATTAGGTATAGGAATACAAGCCAAAAATATTAAAACCGAACTTAGGCGTACCGGGGCGAATAGGCAGATTGCGAAAGACTTTCCAAACTTGGATCATGATCAGGTTAGTGAAGTTTCATCGCTAGTAAACTCTATTGCTAGTATGAGGGGGACTAATCCTAAGGATGTTTATAATGAATTTGAGGAAACATCTGAGATAGTTGATCAGACAAAGAAATTCAAAAAAGCCTATCGTAAAGGTACTGTTAATTCTTTCATTAAAGATACTATGCCAGTCTTTACTAGAGCAATCAATCAGGAGTCATTCCAGAACCTTGAAAAATCAATGAAGGTTAAAGATTCTGGTAAGTGGACTATTAAAGAAGCCGGTAGATTGCACAAGGCTCTTAATCAGTATGTTGAAGATAATTCTGTAATGAAGAATTATAATGAGGAAGACTTATTAAACTACCAGAACTGGTTGGCTACCACATCTGCTCATGCAATGGAAACAACTTTATTAGAAGACGGCAAGCCGGCAGTTATCACCTTTGTCGATGACATGTTTACTCACTCCGACTTCGAGCCACAGGATGCTATTAATGTTGAACGAATACAAAATCGTAAAAACGTCCGAAGTATGTATGATGAGTTTATGAATATCTTTGATGTGGATAATAGGTTTAAAGAAGCCCCTAGATTAGGCACTGCTATTAAAGCTCAATTCTCTGTGCAGGATGCAATAGAAGGTAAAACTGAAAATACTGTTGCTAAGGTTTCTAGGTTATTGATAAAGGCAGGCTATACCAAAGAGGAAAGAACAAATTTAGAACATACCCTACCCCTAATGGCTGAGGATGATACTGAGTTTAAAAAGATGCCTAGAAAACAGCAGCAGAGATTACAACCTGCTGTTAATACTGTACGTGAGTTTTTCGATTGGGGACTTCAGTTATTAAAAGAAGAAGGTGCATTGGAGCAGGGTTTTTATGAGGAGATGAGAGAAAGGATTAAATCTGAAAAGGTCAAGGCAAAGAATTCTGGTAGTGCTGAACAATATAGACGACTTGACGAGAAACTGTCAAGGATTGAAGAAGCTTCATTTGTTGCTATTCCTTATAGGATGTGGTTTGAACAATTGGCTGTTACCAATCCTCGTAGAGCAACTAGAATTTTAGGACTATTAACTACAAAGAAAAGGAAAACATTATTCATTCGTGATTTGTTAGAGAGGAAGATTATTAAATCTGAAGATGTTAATATGTCTGAGATCATGGGTTATTATGGTCGTAGACTTGGTAAGGATATAGCATTGTCAAGGATTAAAAATGCTGGTACTGAGTCGGGGCATATTAAGGATTTAGAAAAAGGTCAAAGGCCGGATCGGTTTAATGGTTTCGTACGTCCACCATCTAATGCACCGATTCTAAAAGGTACTCAGATTAAAGGTGTTCTAGCTGATTACCTTATTAATGCTTCTAAGTATCATGATTCAATGAAACTATTTGATAAGGGTCTTGCAATTACTAAGATGGGACAGTTTATAAATCCTTTATTTTTACCAGTTTATGATCTTTGGCAAGCTAGTATGTTAGGTTCTATTAATCCTCTTACACCTAAAAGAAGCTTTGGAAATATTCAAAAGGCCGTAAATGACTTTGTAACTAATAATGAACAATGGGTAGAGGCTGGAATAAATAATGCAAGATCAACTCCATATGTTAATCCTTTAGAGCGGTACAATGATTATATTCAGCGAATTGCAAAACACCCTAATCCAATCGTTCGTGCTTTTAACGGTATTTTTAGTCAAGATTCTTTCCGTCAGATTTACAATACATCTTGGAAAACTGCATGGGCTTTGGATGGATTTATCAGGCAGATTAGTTATAGACATTTAACTGATAATCTTGGATATAGTCCGGCAGATGCCGGCAGACTAACCGCATTATATCATGCTGACTATGCTGGGATACCTGCAAATACTAGAAAAAAAATGAACAGAGTTTTCTTTACACCAACATTCAAAGTTGCTATGACTAAACTTTATCTTAAAATGATGAAGGATAGTATCAATGTGTCCATTAAGGCTGGTGAAAATATTATCAAAGGCCGTAGGGTTGGGGAGAATATTACCCAAGAAGAAAAATTAATGATAGGTGGATTAGGTAGGACTATTGGGATAATTATGACTATGGATATCCTAATGACTGCCTTTTTAGGATTCGACAGAGACGAATGGGGTAGAAGGTATACTAAAGAATTGGAAACATCTGAGGGTGTAAAGGACTTGGTGATTACATATGGTGCTCCATTTAATATGTTGTTTAAGTATTACTTTAGGTACATGGAGTCATTTGCAAATCCGGCAGTTATGAACAAGTTACAATCATTCTTACAGAAGAATTCATGGGAACTTCATCCAGTTTGGAGAATGGTTAATGGATTCATGAGGAACAGGCGATCTGATGGCAGTCAGATTTATGATAAGTTTACCGGCAAAGGTGCTGAACAAATTGCAGCATATTTTCTATCCCAATCTTCCTCACTTGTTGATGAGGTATTGACTACAATTTCATCTGATGCCGAAAAGGTTGAGATGGATAAATTGCTTGAGGAAGAATTAGGCAAGGCTGGAGAATTGTTTGCACGGTGGTTTGCTTTTGCATATTTGAGAGATATTTCAGATGTAAAGGCGGGGTATCAGATACAGAATTTAATTAATCAATGGAATGCAGAAGTAAAGATTATTATTGATCGTGGTGGTGATATGTCTCAGAAAGATATTGAAGTTGGTGCTAAAAGATTGTTTGAGTTGATTGATGAGATTGGTAAGCAGAGGAAGAAAGATTAGTTTAAAACCCTTTTCCTCTAATTCTTTTCACAAGATCTTTCCTCAAGGATTGAATGTTTTCGTGTTTACCACATTTAATACATCTAACCTGTGACCGATCCGTTCTTTGTTTAAACCTATTTCCGCAGGTACACTGTACTGTCATAAAGTTAAATCCTGGTAACCATTCTACGTTTACTATTTTCACTGTTTATCACGCCTATCAAAAAGTGGATACCCACTAAAAATGGGGATTAGTTTTCTACGTTTCTTAATTGCTGGCAACACTTGTCCATGCTTTTCATACTTTCTACGTCCACTGTTTTTTCTTCTATTCGGTGATGGTACTTGTAGATATGGTTGTAGATTGTTTAATATTGTTTTAGCATATCCTGCCTGTTCAGGTAGAATATGTCCGTCATATAATATACCTTTAAGCTGTTCTTCTGTTAATGCATAGGGTTTCATTGATCTTTCCTTTTGTATAGTGTTCAAAATTTGAACGATGTACGAAAATTTGGTATTACCTAATTACCCCCTTTCCCTTTATAAACTAAAACAACCTTACCACTTTCATCTGCTCCACGTTCACAAAATTCCATATCAACCATCTGGTCAATGATCATTCTCATTGTTGGTTTATTAGCCTCATGGTAGAACATACTAACTAGCTCGCTATAACTAATAATACTACGACGCTTAACTACTTCCATAATAGCCACAGTAGTTTCTGCTTCATCTGATTTACCTACACCGTGGAATGTTCGCGGCATATTAATTTCTGTACGACTAAGTAGGTCTAACGCTTCATTAAATGTATCTTCAGTTATAAGCATACTACTATCTTTGGCGGCAGAAAATATCATACATAACTTAATTACATGAGTTGCCCGGCGTTCTTTGTATCCGGAAAATCTGGGATCACCAATAGTGTCTTTGAATTCTTCTTCCTTATACCATCTGGTAAATTCTTTATCAAAACCTTCGTCTATTCTAAACTCACCATGCATGAGGTTTATTTCCTGCAAGTCATGTACGAGCTTTTCGTATAACACTTCATCAGCAGGCTGCATCCTGGTGAGTGAAATAGACTTTCCTTTTTTACTTTCAAAGACAAATATAATCCTACTAGCCAATCCGCCACCGACTGTATCTCTGGGTAGAGAAGATACAATTAATTCTGGAGTAGTTGCTCCGAATAGATTAACCCACACATTTTCAATAATCTGATTACCCCTACCTTGGGTTTTGTATCGCCATTCAGGATCGCAGTCATACCAATTGGTTAAGTAGGTCAATAGGTCAGGGTTATTATAACTAAGAAACACTGTTAATTCCAAACTGTAAATTGTAAGGCTACAATGTCCAGGTATGGGAACACCAGACTTATCAGTCATACCACTTTCCATTGAATTTTCTAGTTCACTTATCAGCGCCACTTGTGATGTTGCATCAGGAGCAATGTTTACATTTATCTTACTTAGAAAATCACGCCCCGGTTCCATAGCTCTACTCTTACGGCATCTCCCACTTGGACCGACTAGGACTATATACATGTTTGGATAGAATAAATAAGTACCAAATTTGATATAACTTTTTCGTTGTAATGCAGAAGCAATTACAGAAATCGCTGACCACTCTTTATAAAGGATTGGAGGTTCTGTTTCATCTACGTATTCAAGGTATGCCTCTCTCCAATTAGTTAGCCGACGGGGCATCTTTACGTCTATCTTTTAGAATGCGACGATTGGGAACATGCTCACAATGGCCATCTGCTATTGATATATGATACTCTGTTTCCCATACTATTAGCATAGAAATCTTCTGCTTGTCGTTAGGATAGCTAGCCATATAGGTGGGCATATCTACTAGCCGTCGCTCTATCCCTTTTCGCTTGCCTATCCAGTTCAGCCTTAGTATCTTCATTTTGTTTCCTCTAATCTTTCGTGAGCATCTTTTAAACTAGAAGTTATTTGATCAACAGAAAGATTAGATACATTAATGTCTTGGGTATTACCAAGGTTGTATCCAACTTCTACCTCAATGGGTAAACTGAATTCTACGCCTCTCCAATGTAATGGAGTCTGGAGGGAATCACGAATCAAGGCAAGGTATTCAGCGTGAATACTTAGGGGTACGCTTATTGGAATCTGGAAAAGTATAGAATCATGAACTTGATTCAGTAATTCTAAATGTCTAAACTTGTCTTGATTGTAATAAATATAGATCAAACCTTCTTCGTTTATTTTAATTGCCACCGTAGACTGGGGATTAAAATTATAACCTTTTCGCCATAAATTTTTATCCCACCGACCCATAAACTTACGTTTGTGACCATAGCAATTTTCTAATTGTAAACTATTAGACCTAAGTTCCTGTTCAACTTGTTTGTACATTCTACGAATACCAGGATAGGTAGTATGGTAGTTCTCAATTAAGTGTTTAGCATCTTTTATTGTTACTCCATATTTTCTAGCAAAACTAATAGGACCAAAGTCATACGCAAATTGGTGATTAGATTGTTTACCCCAATACCGTTCTGTCCTTCTGCCGTTACCGAAACTACATGGATTAGCTTCATCATCCCCTATTTCCTCTGGTAGTTTGTTAAATATAGTAGAAGCAGTTAGACGGTGGATATCCTTATTTGCCTCAAAGGTTTCTATCATCTTCGGTTCCGGTGCTGTGTAGGCTACAATCCTACTTTCAGCCTGAGCGAGATCGACATTGTAAAGTAGATATCCTTCATTAGCCAGCATATACTGGTCCATAACATGGGGCTGATTTTGAATATTTGTCCCTTCACCAGTGATAATATGTGTACTAGAAGATAACCTAAGATTAACTGTACCTACAGGATTTAATGAACTTCGTAGTCTACCATCATCACCCAGGATTACCCCAAAAAACTGACTGGACAAAGTTTTATTATGCCTATAAAGCATCACAAAGTCTGCCGCCTGATGACCCATTAAGGAAATCTTTTTCATTGCTGGATCATCAGTAGTAACTGATCCTTTAGCACGTATAGGAGGAATGCCTAATACACCGTAAAAGTATTTTTTTAATTGTGTTACACTAGCAGGATTAGTTACAATTCCCTCGGTAACTCCTAGCAATGCTTCTTTGGCTAAATCACGCTTTCTAAGTGCATCACGCTTTGCTTCTTTTAATCCTTCCACATCCATTCTAATACCTCTAGATTGCATATAGACAAGAATAGGAAGTAGTTTCTTTTGGCGATTGTATGAATCCAGATTACCTTGTCGTTTTAAATAATGCATAAGTTTAGGACGAATCTCAGTTATGACAACTGAATCTTTAGCGTTGTATAACGCATACTCTGGATCGGTTGCTCTGGATTGACCTTTGCGGAACTTGCCGTCGTCTTTGTAGTAGGGTTCTAAGGTATGAGTGCTGGTTAAGAAATCTAAGCCCTTCGGTAAATCAGGGTACAGTACGGCATGTTGGATCATTGTATCATCGGTTTCGGAAACTCGGATACCGTATTTTTGGAATAAGAATTCTGAATCAAATACCCCGTTTTGGGTATTTTTCATAATCTCTGGATTCTCTAAAAGTTCGGCAATCTTGTGCCATACTAATGCCTCCTCTTGTTCGGTGAAGTATGGCTTATTACCCCAAAGGAAAGGAATACTAATAGCTTCATTATCTTTGTATGAAAAACTAATACAACTAACTTCTCCTGCGGTTACTTCGATGTCGAATGAAACTAAAGGATGTTCAGAACAGATTTTTAAATATGCTAAAGACTGATCTAGGTTTGGTTTGATTATATAGTTTCTCTGTGGGAGATTGATTTCAGGGAATGTAGACTGGTCCTTTATCCGCCGTAGATCAGCAAGGATACGATAGTTGTATTCATAATTACGAAGGGCGGCAGCGGGGTGGATTATAGGAATTACCTTCCGACCATCAACTTCGGTGATACCTTTAAGGATTGATCCACGCCACTTGGTTATTCGCCATTTGCGAGTTAGGGCATATAAAGCAATATTACCTACTGCAACTAGGACATTTGCTTTAACAGATTTCAGTTCCTCATATAGGATTTGTTCGTATTCGGAGTAATTCTTCTTTACAGTAATCCTACCTGATTTAGTGCTAAAACTTATGTAGGGTATAACATCATTATTTAGTGGTTGTATTTTTAGAACATTGGTAATGTACAGACCAGAACGATTGATGCCTGTATTGGCTAATAGTGAGTCTAGAAGTTGACCTGCACGACCTACGAATGGTTTACCTATTCGGACCTCGTCTGATCCAGCCGCTTCACCAATTATGGCTATATCTGCTTCACGAATACCGGAGGGGGGGACTTGGATGTTTAGTGAGTGGGTCATTATTTTTCCTTAAACATATCTCTTCTGAATATTCTGAGTTTAAAATCAAACGGAATTTTGCTTTTCTTTATAAGTCTTTCTACATCATATTTAAGAAACCGGTTTGTATGATATTCTCTTGTCTTCTTTTGGAATTCTATAATTTCTGCATCTTCTTCTGTTAATTCAGTCATCTTAAACTCTGGATCAGGTACAATTGCTCCTGGGGTATTTAGTCTTTTTGTTAATTCCATAAATGGTGATTCAGAATTAGGAAATAGCCGCCTGACTTCCTTTGCCCATTCTCTGGGTGGCAGTTTGCGCAGTACTTTTAGATGTCTTTTCCACCTGATCTTGGTTCTGATCCTACGAATAAAGTTAAACATTTTATTCCCCCAACGTCTTATAATTCGGCGGATTACTTTTAGTCACGTTAATAATAAAAGCATCCTTCATAGTCTTACTAATATCATACCCCCAGGCAACCATACCTAGATTGGCGGCAGCTAGAATCCCATTCCCACTACCCAAACAGGGAATTAATACCCTAGCCCCACTATGTAAAAAGGTGTCCATGATTTCTTGCTCCAATTCAACCGGCTTTTCAGTTTGGTGGATTCGCTTGGTATGATGGGGGGAAGAAAAATTAAATGTATTATGTCTCCCCTTGCGATTAATTCCCGCTTGACCTTTTCGGGCATAATAAAATAGTTCATAAGCATTTCCTAAGTATCTATCTGGTCGATGTGGAAAGCCTTTATTTTTATCCCAACATCCTGGATTCCTTCTACAACTAAATCCTGCCCTGATGATTTCCTGGAATGTAGGCTCAAACCAAGGTTCAGGACCAAACCAGCATATTAGCCATCCTTGGGGTTTTAGAATTCGATAGGATTCCTTTAAGAATTTCTGTAGTACCGGGATGTAATCATCTTCGTTTAACCAAGTGCCGGCAGCATCAATCACACTACTACGCTTTTGTATTTCCTTTTGGGAATCCTCATCTATAGAATAGGGCATATCCAGGATTACCATATCAACAATACTGCTGGCAATGTCCTTTGAGACTTTAAAGAAGCCACATTCTAGTGGATCATCATCCCATTCTTCAACATGGTAATAGTCTATTAATCTACCATGTACAGATTCTATTCCTTCTTTTTCTTCGGCCTTTTTTATTTCCTTTTGAACCTCATCTGCTTGCATACTCCTGCCCATCTGCTTGATGAACTTTTCTGCTTTATCCTGTGAACCCATTTTCTTAAGTCCAGGGATTGCTTTCATTATTTTTGCAAGGTTCAAGTCCTGTACTACAGAGCCAGCAGAGCGGCCTAAGAGCCTCGCTGTGTCCCGTTTACTGTGTCCCTTAGTGCCGGGGCCGCCTACAGTTTTAACGCCGTGCAACTCTTGTTCTAGCCGGTGAACTTCGTCCGTTAGTTCTACTTTTTCCCACCATTCAAGGTCTTTGCGATGGGTGTTTTCGACTAGTTCGATTTCACGGATCTTAAGGTTACTGATATCAGCAGGGTAGATAATTGCCGGGACTAGTGCTAATCCTGCAAGTTTGGTGGCGCGTAATCTTCTGCCGCCAGCTAATAGTAAGTAAGGCTTATTTGAGTTTTCCAATTTTTTAACACAAAAAGAACTGACCAATCCGCCAGTGCTTTTTATTGATTCTGCAAGTTCTTTTAAATCTCCGTACTCTTTACGGAATCTATCTCCAAACTCTATATCATCGATGCTGATGGTATCAACTGTTTGGGACATATGTTATTTCTTCAGAGTTTTAATAGAAATAACTGACCCTGTAGGGATTAAATTTAGTTCTCTAAATCTTCCATTGTCAGAAGATTCACTGGCTATGTGTAGTATAGTTTCATCCTTTCTTAAAAGAATTCCATACGTTTTATATACTGGCATTTTTATATTGAGACATTCTTCAAGTGTTAAAGTCCTGTCCCATAAACACGCATCATACCACTTGACTACAACTATTCTATGTTTCTTAGACATAGGTTACTCCTTATTTAAAGCATCTAATAAAACCTGCTTTTGTGCTTGGGATAGTTTGTTAATCAATTTCTTCTGTGCTCTTTTATCAGGTTTGTTATAAAATTCCCCTTGCCGCTTTCTAGAGGCAATGACTAGAGCAATCTGTTCATCAGTAGATAGCTCAGAGATACTCGGTTTTATATCTTTGAGGTCGGCCAATTTATCCCTGACTGGAATTGGCTATTTCTTCTTGGACTATATTGTAAATTATATCTAATAGTTGCTGTCCATAATTAGGGGAAGTATTTGCCAGACCCATCCCGAACTTCTTTAAACATTCTGGACATAGGTGAAATTGTTGGCTAGAAATACCATGAGCTGTTATTGTTATTGTATTCCAACCTCGTGAAACACCAAGGTATGTGTTCTTCTTATCTTCAATAACACTTTTACACTTAGTTACATCACAATATATATCATAAGACATCTTATTTTCCTTTTTGTTTTGATTCCTCAATAGCCTTCTGCCGGCGGCAGTTAGCCATCGCCCATCTATACTTAGTCTTGTTTTCACCAACAAAACGATTTCCATTTTTGTACCATACTCTACCAGATGGAAAATAGAATACTTTTACATCCTCTGGCAGACTATGTGTATTAGCCCTGATTGTACCTTTACCAATTCCGGAAAGGATACTAATCACAAATGGTTCACTAACCTGAGCTTGGTATTCATGAAGAACATCATCATTAGTTTGATAGAAATATGAGATTTTCATTATAATTCCCTTTTATGACTTTTTAATTCTGTAGAAATATCTTCAACCCCAATTTCACCGGAACATAATAGTCCGATGATTAAATACTTTTTCTCTGACTTTAAAAGTCGTACAAGGTCTTTGAGAATAGCATTGAATATCAATGTCTGCTGACCCCGTTCGACTAGGGTACGCCATTCTCTCAAAAGTTCAGGGTCTTTAACTCGAAATGAAAGTTTATCTTCATCAGCAGCCAATTTTTAATTCCTCCTTTAAAACTCAATGGTTAATTTTTTTCCCATAACATGTTCTAATTTTATTAAGTTAAGCAAACTAGGATTAGCATGTCGTGCTTGTATACTCCGTATGGTAGAGGCACCTACACCGGATAATTTGGACAATTTTTTTATTGAAGTTCCTGTAAGTCCCAAATGTCTATTGATCTGAAGAGCAATAGAATTTTTAGCACGATTAAAATTTTCTATATCTGCAGACATCTTAACTCCTGTATACCGTTCAAATTTTGAACACTATCCAGAAAGGGGAGATTGTTCTCCCCAATCTGAATAGCGCCAACCAACCCAATAAATTATTTATTGAGCCACGCCTTGATGACATTCTGTGCTGGTGTACCTGCATCCTCATCAGCGGGCTGAGTACCTACAGATGCACGCACCTGTAAATCCTCAAGTTCGCCAAGGTGTTCTTCCAATGCACCAGGACTTGTGATGGCAGAATAATCATACTCTGCTGCATCGAAAAAGACCTTCATCATTGTCAGCATCGTCTCTGCATTGGTCTTATCATCACCTTTCCGAGGAAACCACAAGGAATTGAACAGTGGTTTATGGTTGGGAACATCATCTGTGATAAGCATACAATAGAAGCCCTTGCGACCGGTTTTGGCATCCTTCATACCTGTCTTTTTGATAGTAAACAAATAAGGGCCATCTGGTAGCAGTTCTTGATCTGGTATGTCACCTAGATTCCAAGTAAGGAAATCACTTTCACTACTCATCTTTTATTCTCCTGTTTTGTTTTTGTTTGAATTGACAGCTTTTATAAGGTAGTCAATATGGTACTCGCCATGTTTTCCTTCATTCCACCCATTAACTGTATCCCATCTGCGGAAATAACCATCAGAAGATAGGTCTATAAAAATGGAATGAAATGTTAATCCTTGTATATTTATAAACTTTAAAAGTTTTGAAGAAAAGTCAATCGAATTAGGGTCTGTGAGTTTAACTAAGAGAAGTTTAGCTTTTAGCTCAGATAGAAGTTTATCGTATTTCTTCTTAGTAAAGTCTTCTTCTAGAATAGGACCACCTTCGTATATTGTATAGAACACTTTCATTTATACAATTTCCCTATCCTCATATGGTAAACCAACCTTCTTTAGAATATGTCTAAGGTTAGCAGGCTCATGCTTATCAAGTCTACCTTCCACAGTTGCTAATCTAGAACCACATTCGTAGATTCCGTCATTGTCAGTTAAGAATCTATATCTTTTATCTACAGGCTGTTTAGGATCAACCTGCATGATGTACACTTCGTCAAACATAGCAGGTAATGTTTCCTGTATCTTTGGACTAGCAACGATACTGGAAACATACTTACCTGTTACTACATCCTTTTCTTTTGCTACATGAGCAGTAAGGAAGAAATTACAAGGTAGAGACATGATTTTTTGAATGATGGATACTACTTGTAGATTTACCAAACGGTAATCATCTAAGGCTGGTAAACTTCGATGTCGTTTCATGCCGGCAGCTTCAGCCAGGGCTTTTTCATAAAAAAGAGCTGCATTGAAAAAGTAGGTAAAAGAGTCTATACAATACGAAGCAATGTAATCAAAGAAACCTTCTTTGTATCTATAGTTAAATTCCTTTAACCAATCTCTAAACGCAAAGGGGTTTTTTGGATCATCTTCTTCGTAGGGTGTAGGATGTATTCCGCCCTCATCTATCTGAGGCCTAATAGATTTAACTCCACCTGTATCAAATGTATCGATAGCATTTGGTTTTGGTGCAGTTGCTAATGCTACAGTTTTACCGCTACGAATTGGACCGACTAGAAGGGCATTCATAGTAGTAGATGCACTACTACTTTTATAAGCTTCATCGATCTCAGAGAGTTTTGCTTTTATGTCAAGAGGCATCTTCTTCTCCTTTTGTATAGCCTTTGTTATATTCATCATCGCCACGATTTTCCATACAACTCTCGCAAGCGCCAACGATTATTGTTATATCACTATATGATGCTTGAAGCTGATTTTCATCCAGTTCATTACCACACTCACATTGAACAGTTACCTCAGCCATTAGTTGGTTCCTTTTCTTACAAGTTCATAAGTTTTTTCGAATATATCTGGCTTGCAAGGATAGAATTCACCTTGAATACCTTTTATTATAAAATCACCCACACTACAAAGATGATCACCTTCTAGGGTTTTAATAATTAGATTTGGTTTAGTATCTATTGGATCTCTGGCATCTGTACAAAATCGCATGCACGCCATGTCATTGTAACCAACAAACTGTATTGCTTCAATCACTACTGGCTTTTTGCAGTAGCTGTTTATTCTATCAGAATGCATTATTTATTTTCCTTCTCAAGATGCACCACAGTTTTAGCAGTTTCCTCTTTATCCGCAGGACTCCACCAATCAATCTTAAATCCTGGTGGCGGTTCTAATGCGTGTTTGAGGGGATTAGACCAAAGGTTACAATAAGGCTGGAACATGCAACCGAAGTATTTATCACAACTTTCACCATTCATTGGAAAGCAAGCCAGAATGTCATCATTAGGACTAGCATCCTTGAACTGTTCCATGTTCCACTCAATTAGATCATACCAATGCCGAACTGTCCATAGCCAGGCGGCCATTAATTCCTTACTTTTACTAATTGGAACTCTAACAACTACTTGTTTGCCATGAGGTTTATCACCACCTAATACTTCATCCATATAAAGACACATACCATTAATTTCAAGCCCTTTAATTTCGGCATGAGGAAATAGCATATGCAGGGCGTGTAGATAGGTTCCAATTTGAATCTTAGTAGGCCATTTATTATTCCACTTGTTGCTGATTTGCGAAAGTGTTTTATGTTCTTGAACAAATAGACCTAGTTCGTCTTTTAAAATTGCATCTATTCTAAAATGCATAACCCTTCGTTCGTCAATAGGCACTGTACCGTAGACTTCGGTATGAATTACCTCTCTAGTTTCAGAGTCTTTGGCATGGGTTATGATGTAATGGATGTAGACTAGGATTAAATCCCCTGGACTCTTGGGGCGATTTACCTTATCTTTGTATGACTTATAGTAGGTTTGGTAATACTTCAGGGAGGCAATGTATAAGCCTTCTGGAGTTACAGCCGATTCATCACCTGCTAATGATATACTTTCAAGAAGCTTGATCATAAACTCAGAAGGTATTGGTCTTTCCTCATTTACAATCTTAGTCAATTTTTCATAATAGGTTTTAAGGGTTATGTCAATGGCGCCTTTTAGGGATTCTATTCTAATCCCATTAACTAGTAGGTATTCCATACCATCATGAAATGCGCTGCCGGCAACTAGATGAAGGTTCTCCGCTATAGGTGCCCATCCAAACAAACGCTTGAACATGTATTGTCTAGGACAATCTTGGAACTCCTGCATCTTGGTAGAATCAATAACCCACCAAGACTTATGCTGGGGGATTGGATAGGGGTTGAAGGGATCATTCATTGGATTGGGTATCTCCCAGGTTCAGACCATCTTCAATATTAATAATATGATGTTTTTGTGTTTTAACATCACAAACCACCCCATTCGCTTTAGCATACTTTAATGCCTTTCTAGGAGTTTCGGTTAATATTTTAAGCATAACCTCGTAGTGGAAATGTTTTAATTTAAGAAATACATCCTGACCATCTTCGAGGAAATCAACAATAACCTGACCGGGTTGATCTTTAATAACCTTTTTGCCTTTATAGATTATTCCAGGTTTATGGGTCATATTGGCTTTCCCTCATATGCTAAAATAAATTTTATTGCCATTGCTGCAAGATGTCTTGCTTCTATGACAGCTTGAGGAATATCATCTGCTTTTATAGCATCCCAAAATTCGTCATATTCTTCCTCAATAACAGAGTGTCCGTCGCGTGGAGATTTTAGTGGACCATGCTTTGTCATAGCATCAAAGCCCTCATTTGCGACTTGTCTAGCAATTCTCTCATAAGATTGCATTGCTTGTTCTCCTATTAATTTTTTAATTCACTTGGAGGAATCCACTTGTCGCCTTCTATATCCTTTTTAGTAGGAGCACGGGCGATTACTTGGGCGGCATTGACAATGTAATACTTAAGTTGTTTTTCTTTGGATGTGAAAACTTTGATTGATCTTACATTCGGTTGAATGATTACCATATCACCGACATTAAGAAACTCACATGCTGGGCCTTCTCCGATAGCCTCAATCTTCAATAACTGTGCTGGCTCATCATCCTGTTGGAATCCTTCAGGGAGAATGATTCCGCTTTTGGTTTTGTAATCTTCTGTAATTGAATGCTTGGTAACGAGAACTCGATCACCGATTGGAATGTACATTTTATCTCCGGTTGTTTAAAAAATCAATCATCGCATTTACCTAATAGTACCGGGGGAGAGTGTACACTGGAAAGCCGATCATGTTAGAAATGACTTTCCCTCTCCCCCTATGCAGGAACTTAAACCGGGCGACTTAGAAGCACCAGTTTATCTTATACCTGCAATTTTCAAAAATCTGAGAGCAACCGAATCACTTTTCCCTCCCACATCGGCCTCCCTTCCCCCAATGTTACCACCGGGGTAACTCTCAAAAATCTTTGGGGGCCAACAAATGCCAGCCCCCAGGTATACAACGACCTTTACAGATCGCTTTTCAATGCAGCCTTCAAAGCATCCTTCTGCTCCTGGTTCATACCAGAGATAGCAGACAATGCCTGTTGTACCGGATCTTTCGGTACACGGGTAACAACGGATGGAATCCATTTGTCAACCGTTGCCTGGATGGTCTCGGACGTTGATTTTTCAACTTCACCTGCCGTGCGGATGACGCGCCGGAGGCCGATGATAAACTGCGCCTTGGCAGCCTTATAGACGGTATCATCGTTATTGACCTTCTTCTGCATTCCCTTCAGATCATCACCGAAATCATAATCGGCTTGGAATGATCGTTCAGGAACTTCAGTCTCGACCCCATCTTCTGTCGTATCAGTATGGGCGCCGATCTTTGCTACGTATGTTTGACCACTCATACGGTTCTCCTTTTTGGTTTTAGGAATCATCCTGTTGTTTACTTCTAATTGCCTCTTGAATTGAACTTACATCAGGAGTCTGATCAGAAGATTCTTGTTCAGCCTTTAGCGATTCGAGGCTGAGTTGTTTGTAGTATTGTGCATCGGTTGATTGGTGTCGAAAACTTAGGTTAATGTTTTCAAGGAAAAGACTAGCCTCATGGGTTTTGGTGAATTCTTCAGCTAATTCATTTTCGAGGATAATTGCGTATAGATCGTAGATGATCTGGTTGATTAATTCAGACTTAGTTCTGGAAGGTTTATCTTTGGATAGATAGAACCGGGCAATCGTTGCTACAGTTCGTATGTCGAATCGGATGGTGGCTAAACCGGTATTAATCTTGTCGGTTGTCAAGGTTTGTGCCTTTTTGTGAGTAAGAAATTAACACTTTTTTGGGGCAAAGTCAAGTCTTTTCTTAGTTTTTTCGATTAGACTTTTTGGTATACTGTTCAAAGTTTGAACAGTATCCAGAAATTTGGTATTTAAACGTCTATTCCATATAGGGTCGGGGCATCGACCTTTAAAGCTCGGCCCCATAGTACATTATCTATTTCTTCTTCTGTGGAAAATACATGATCTTCTAATAAACCATCTACAGGATCGTATATTTGCCACGATCCATCATCATTTTTCCATTTACGTTCTTCAACCCAGGCTTGGCATCTATCTTTGTGGCTCATTTTGTTTTCCTTGGTAAGGCCCGCAGATTCTCGCGGCACCAGTGATATATGATGCCCTCTTCGGTACCATCTATATGAATGTCTATTGGCATCGTTGAAGGGTTATTCTCGTTAGGCCTGACATAGGTAGCATGTTTACCTACATGATCTCTTCCCTCGTCATGTGTTGGATGCCAAGGCCCGGTAATCCTAACCCTATCACCTATTACTAATTCTCTGTGGCTCATTTCCTTTTTCCTTTCGGTGTAGCGGCAATTAAGTATTTAATACCATTTTCCTTGAATATTACAATTGAACCCTTATGACAATGGGTACACTCTAATACATTACCATGAAAAAAGTTTGCGAATGCAGCAAGGAATGGTAATCCACAACTGGTGCATATTACTCTATTCATTTAGACTCCTTTTTATTGGGAAGTGAGGGATGGGTTGGTAGGCAATGATTTTAAGTCCTATTATAGCTCCCTTAGGGATAGTTTTGAATCCAGGAACATAATAGTACCACGAATTTTCTATATAGGACATTAGACATAGGGCTTTATTGTTTAATAGTCCAATATAGACATTCTGATTAAGATAGTAGCGTTCATCTATAGCAGCAGGCGGCAGTTTTGCCGGATACCAACCTTCTGGTACATCTATACCTAATCTTTGAACACAGTATGGTGATGGGAATTCTAAGTATCCTTTAATACCTCCTCGTGGATAACAGACGATTATTGCACTTGGGAATTGCTCTACATTATGTACCTGTACTAGTCGGCCTATTAACCTATGGTGCTTGAGGGTCCATTTACCCTTATAACCACTATCAAAGGCCTCTTTAATACCATCGACAATTAAAACCCATTCCTTTGCTTTAGGATGGATTGTTGAAAGCTCTTGCTTTTCCATCATCAGTTGTTTTCCTTTATTAAATTGGTTCCTTTATGTCTGCATTAAGTACTTGCTCTGGATTATGTATCCTTTCCATATACCTTTCAACCTCATGTAGTACCTTTACTACCTCGATGAATCCACCCATCTTACGAGAGGTATTCCAAGGCATTGGGAATAGAATACCTTTACCAGTTCCTTTTGTATTAAAGTCATCAACTGCTTTTCGATGATCATCAATCAAAACACATCCAGGTCTGGACAGTTTATACTGTAACCCAGAGGGACATAACATAAAATCCTTAGTTTGCTTTCTGGTGAAATCATACATCCACTGCATGATTCCTGCCGCGCTACTGCATGTAGGTGAGGGACTGCTGATTAACACAACATCCCATTTAGCAATTAGGTATCTATATAAGTCCCTAGCCCAATCGTACTCAAGGATCGAATCGGACCAGAAAATACTACCTTTTTCGTCTATAGCATTATGAATGTCATTTAAGGTGATGACAACCCCGTCATTTGTAGCTTTTGACTCTGCTATTTTATTGTCAACAGCAGAATCTAGAACGTGCTCCAAACTCTGAGATGTTCTACCATGCTCAAGCCAGTATCGGGGTAGGTTAGGGACATCATACAAACTACCAACTGCCCCGACGAAATCCGCTAGGACTCCATGTACATCAAGATAGATTGTGGTATTGAGTTTTTCCACTGTATTTCCTTTCTTTTGTACACTGTTCAAAATTTGAACGATGTACGGTTGTTTAGTTATTCAAGCAAACTTTCCATAATAGAGAATATAGGATAAATAATATGGGTAGACCTTTGGGGATTATTAGTCCTATGGATGTTTTTGGTTGTTTGGACTTCATTATTCCTGTGGCCTCATGGCTTTTAAACTACCTACTATAGTTCTCGAACGCCAATCTTTCTCTGTACAAACAGGCTTACATCCGCATAATCCCTCATTGTTAGGATTTGGGCAGTTCGATCCGTTGGGGTGGGCAGGTTCAGGACGAGCGTTCTCACTATTGAAGAGGTTTTCAATGATGATTATTGTTTTTTCTCCTATATTTTGAATTATGTCAACTGAAAGCAACGTATCCATTACCTTCTCCGATTTCATGTGCTCAGCATTTTCCAGAACACACTTAATAAGGTCTTTTATAACGGATGTCATCGCCTCTCGCGGGAACGGCACACGGAGATGGGGCTTGAGGAGTTCTAGTATTCTCTTGGCTGCATATTCTGCCTCTTTTGGCGTCCCTTTGCTACTACCGTAGTACCTTATAATTTCCCGTTTCACCTTCGTTATAAGCCGCTGCTCACTCATGGCTTCTCCTTCGGTTTAAACTTTTCCCAAAGAAATCTCCCAACACCCAATTGATACAGCGCCCCAGCCATTGCCTGTACCTGTCCCTCATTATGCTCAGCCTTGGAATTTGAATGAAAAAGGGCCGCATGAAGTACTTCATGAATCAAAGATTCCTCTTGAACATCTCTTTTTGTTTTGGGAGACAAATGGATTAAGCCTTCGGAAAATTGGGTGTGTCCGAAGTAAAATGCATCTCCCTTTCTCTTCTGGTCATTAACGTAATCAATAACAACTTTGTACTCATGGCCACAGATTTTCATTATAGCCCCAACACCTTCCATCTCAGCCACAGAATTATACCCAAGAAAATCAGGCAGATTGCCGCCATTAGAAGGCGCTCTGTATTCCGCCCGTGTTTGAATCTTTCTAAATCAGTTGGCATTTTCGGCCCTTATTAGTTCGTCGATTATTCCCACAGCTACGGCGGATTCCCTTATAGGATATAATGTTCCGACTTCTTTGGTCAGTCTATGTCGAGCCTCCAAAGTCCCCCTCGCCTTTTCCAGCGCCTCCACCCGCGCCGCCTTTTCGCCGGGGCGGTTGTTCCAAAGTTCGATGGCAACATCTTCCGTTGCCTGCGGTTCATCTATCGTGGCTTGACAATCATCTTTTCGGCAAAATACTTGCCACGGGCGTTTAGGATCACAGGGCAATTCATCTGTCAAATATGCCACGCTTCCACAAAATGGGCATGGTTTAAGTTTCATACCTTCTCCAGTTCTGCTAAACGAGCAGTAAGGTGTTTTACCACCGACTCTATACGCTTTTCTGTATCAAGTGCTTGTGCTATCGCCCGAAGTTCCTCCACCCGTGCCAACTTGACCTGCTTTTCAATGTTGGCATTCTTCTTGTTTATTCCCATTTGATAGCCGTGCTGATACTTTTTCTTCAGATCAGCGCAGATGGAACAGGGGGCTTCACGATCAAGATTTAAGTGACCACAATCATGCCAATAGGCATAGACTTTAACTGTTGTGCCGATTGTTTCGCTCATTCCTGCTCCGACGTTTCAAGCATTTCGATGCGGTTTTCAATATCACTTTTCCAATCGCCTATCATATCCCCCAGAAAAAGGCCTACCAATATTGAAATGATTGCAGCCAATAGTATTTGTGTTTTCATCATTCTACTCCTTTAGTTAATTTTCTCAAAAAGGCTACTCGTAATCTGAATACCCGCCCGTATTCTTCCCGGTTTTGCCAGTTGGTCCCGCCGGGCCAGACTTGAGCGGCAATCTGCCATGCTGTCCGATCACTGATTGTGAGCCCCCGATTTCGGTGCCACTGTCGGATGTAGCGGATGTTATCGAGGTAGATAAGGATTGCAAATCGTCCCGCAAACTCGAAATTTCGTTCAAGATTGCGATTAATATAACTTGAGAACTTAGGCTGCAATGAGCCTTTAACCATTCCTTTCGCCGTGATCTGGCTAATTCCAAAAGGACCGTAACTGTTTTCATCGTGCTCATTGTCTGCTCCTAGTGATGATTCCATCCATGCCAACGCCGCAAGCGTATGGCCCATTCCATAATTCTTTTCGCCCCATTCGATGCACTCGTACGCAAAGTCCCGCTGGGCTTTTACCATTGGGCGCTGAATCCAACTTGTATCGCCGGGAGTAGTTTTCGCTGAATCGTAAATCCCGTACCAATCCTCTTCTGGCGTCCCGGCATACGCAAAAGTGTAGAAGAGTAATATGGAGAGAAGTCGGGGCAAGGGGGATCACGTGGTTGGCTCAGATTTTAGGAATAGGGCAAAAATCCCTGCTACAAAGAAGGTCACCGGCCAAACAAGTACAATAAATACCCCAAGAAGATGCCAAGTTAGAGATTTAGGCCACTCACCGTTCTTTATGAGACCGCCCATCACTCCAGCAACCATCCCACACACAAGAAGGTAGACAGAGTAGAGTGATAGAAATAAACTATGTTCCAGTATTATATGCTGCATCATTCCTCCGGTGGAATTTCAATCCGAGCCATTCCTATTTTGGCCGCTTCCTCAAAACAGATATGCGCCTCTTCTTCTGTCAGTCGGTCGATATAGCAGCCGTGGCGCTTAAACGCTATTCCATTAACCGCCGCCATAATTCCAGCAATCTCCTAAGTTGTGGGGCCGCCGGTTAAGACGGCCCCGTTAAGCAGATGGCCGGATTCTCACCGACCATCTGCTGGACACATGCCGAAGCATGCCCACCACCTTATTGATAGGCTCAACAAGGAAAGCCAAACTACGCCTGATTGAACAGTGTTGTTGGTTTTAAACAATCTAAGCATAGGTAAACGGTAAATGCAGTAGCATCATGGGGCCAAAGATTGTCGCTTTGATCATTATCCCACAAAGCCCGCAGACCACGGATACTTTCCTCCTCAGTGCCATCTTCAATGAGACTAAATGCGGGCCGTGCTTCTCCTCCACAATGCAGACAATTTGCAGTTTCAGGGAACGGTGCTTGGTGGCTGTTCTCCAATCCACGATTGCCTAATTTAATTATCATCATTTATCCCTTTCAGCTCGTTTGTTGTTAGTTATGAACTAAGAATTAAGTACTGCAAGATTAAAAGTTAACGCCTTAGTAAATAGAAACCACCAGAACTTGATGATTACTATCCATATAGGGAGTAGGATTATTATCCCAATTGCTATTATAATCTGTTTCGGCTTTGGTTTGTGTATTGATAAGAACTTCCTCACTATTCCTCCAGTTTGAGTTTATAAACATTCCCATCGATTGTTAAAGAACATTCAGTCAGACCCTTTATGGCAATTAAAGGTAGGAAGTTCTTTTGGTATTTGTATAACCTGCCGGCATTTACCTTTGTTAATTTTGCAGGTGGCCCAGAATCAGTATAACTAATCTCAATTGAAAATGACCTGGGGTCGATGTTGGCTCTTTTGAATTCGGTTTCAAAGCCCATACCTTTTATGTAATTCATAAAGAACTTCTCACAGCGATTATGGTCAATTTCGATCTCACGCTGGTGGCATGACCAATAAAAGGCTTGATAAAGTTCGGTGAAGTTTCGGATGAATCCAAACTTATGCTTGAAGTGTAGATAGTCTGGAGTTTCAGTCATTGGGCGATTGGGCATATTATAATTCCTTTTTAAGATATTCTGATTTAAAATATTCCAAAAAAGTGGTTCGTTGTTCCATTGGAAATGTTTGAAAATGTTTTCTTATATTCTGTGCCAACTGTTTCGCAGATGGTTTGATACCTATGAATATATGAAAATTTATAGATAGTCGTAGTCTACCTAGTTTGATAGATAGTCTTGGATGATAAAACTTCATATTTATTCCTCTTCAAATATCGCATTATCCGGCAGTCGTTCTTTAAACCTATCAGGTATAATTCCTTGACCCCAAAGATTGGTAGTGATAAACTTTTGACCATCGTTAAAGAGAATAGTAAAAATTTTGCCACTAAATCCTCTATGTACACCTGGGCAGGTATGTTCAGGATTGATAAAATAATAGACTCCGTTAACTCTAACTGAATTAGGATTGTTTGCCATATCTACTTTCTCGATCCAAAAGTTACAATTATGACACAACTTTCGTTTGATGAGTTTATTTCGTACATTGTCTAGGTATTGTAGAGATTCAACTTTGTCGCATTCACGGCAGGTTATTTTAGGTATTGGGTTAGGCTTCATGTCGAATTTCTTTTATATTTTCGAGTCCTTCTGCTTTGGTATTTATTTCTTCCTGCGTTTTGTCCTTATATGCTTGTATCTCATGCGCAGGCATAATTAAGGCATATGGTCCAAATCGCACACTTAGGATTCCTCTCCAATTTTCAATTTGTTTTGGAGTTAGTTTTTCAGATGTAGTTTGTATTTTTTCAGGCATTAGAATTCCATAATCTCTTTATTATTAATCAGTTCATTTTTGAGATTGTCAATGGCTTCTGGTATAGTTGTAGCACTGCCATCGCATCTTGCTAGGCTGTTTAACACTGGATCGAATATAATACTTGCTACATAACCTCCACTTATTTTATGTAGATAAAAAGTACCTTTGATTGTTTTTGGTTCATTCGGTTTCATCAGGAATATCCTCCATATGTTCAACTATGTAAACCACTCTATCCCTATTAGCCCTGGAGAGGTTGGATTTTTTTTCTTTAATTAATTGATATTCAAGTTCAAGGGATTCAACTTTGTCAAGTGGATTAACCCGATTGGGATGCATTCGTTGTTCGCGGTCAACCGTTGCGGCATCAAGTAGATTTGCTGCTATCATAGCAACGACGGTTTGTTTATGGGTGGTCATATTAGTTACCTTCCTTACTTATTACCCTTCGTAATTTTCCACGGGTTTTTGTTATTATTTGAGAAACTCTAGATTCACTAAGACCGAAGATTTTACCAATATCACTGAGAACTAAGTTATCATAATAATATAAAGCCATAATTGATTGCTGACGTTCGGGTAGATTTTGAAGCGCTTTAATTAGGCATTTATTCCTATCCTTAGTCATAAATTCCAATTCTGGGTCTTCTGCATTTTCGTTTTCTATCATGTCTATTTGCTGCCCTAGACCATCTCTAGAACCTTTAATTGGATCATTCAATGAGATTGTTGGTCGGCTAAGAGCACAATTTAGGAGTATATCCGCTAGTTCTTCTGGAGCAATCTTTAAGGCATCGCAGATTTCTGAATCTTCAGGTTCTCGACCTAGTTTATGAGACAGGTTTTCTATTAGGCTAAATAGGTTTATCATACTCTCAAAAGGTACGCGTGGCAAATGTCGGACCTGTCGAACACAATCTATCATTGCCCCATAGATTCGTGTGTAGGCAAATGTTTTGAATCCCACATTGCGAGAAGAATCAAATTTACTTAGAGCTTGGGCTAATCCTAGATAACCACTTTGACGTAGATCATCTCTAGTAATTACATTGTTTGGCGGCAAGTAGACCTTGCCTAATATGTACTCTACTAAAGGTACAAATGCTTTAACTGCCAACTCCCGTACATCTGGGTCATTGGTTGTGTAATACCTTTCTACTAGGGTATTACCCTGAAGCGCAGTTTGGGTCATTGGTCCGAGTGTTCGATGGAATAGAACATAGGGAGACACTTATTTAGGTTTATGTCCCATTTTATAATCCTTTTACAGCATTATGTATCAACAGTCCTTTTACAGTATTAACTTCACACTCGATTAGGTCTATAGAATTGGTAATACTTTTTATGGTCATATCACTAAGTTTACCAGCCGCCTTCAGCATATTCGGGGCGGCAGCATGAACTGGACAATATTCAATCGAGACTGTACAACGATCAGTATCAAGACTTCGGGCGTGATTTATAGTACAACTACAAGGGTATGTAGGATTGTGAACAACTGGTGGTATGTCTGACATTGGTTGGTTCCTTAATGCGGCCTTGGCAAATGATTTCATGTAATCGATGGTGTTCTCCGCATATTCTAATGGATCATAAGAGAATTCTCCCTTACCTTTGGCGATTTCCTTTAGCGCTTCCAGTAAGACCGCTTTTTCATGTTCAAGCCGCTCAATCGTTTGGAATGCGTGTTCTAATTGAGTTCTCGGTTGTTGTATTATGTCACTTGACATCCTTAACTCCTTTTACTGTTAATAATAAGAGGCATCCTCTACTCATCCCCATTCTGGCTGACTTGCATATCAAGGTAGAGATTCGCACTATAGTAGGGCCGATGCCAATATTAATTTTTTCAAGATTAGGTTTCCTCGATGTTATCAACAACCAAATCTATGTAGGCTATTGTACAGTCATAACATGTGTCGAACTCATCGTCATCAGTAAGTTCGACACCACATTCGATGCATGTATCCATTGTTATCCCTTTTACTGTAGATTGTAGTCATCTGTGTACCTGAAGTTAACCTTTAAACTAGTCAAAGTCAAGGGAAAAGGGGGATTTTCCGATTAGACTTTTGGGGGCGGCAAAGACTACTAAATCTTCCCTTTCTTGCTTTGTTGTTTGTGCTGTTTGTAACCATGCTCTAAGTTACCACTTCTTTACTTTAAAGTCAAGCAAAGTCTTACTTTTCCTGATTAGACTTTCAGCAGGTTAAACTTTCGTATACCGTTCAAAATTTGAACGATGTACAAAGATCCTGTATACCGTTCAAACTCTAAACACTCTCTGAAAGCCTAGTATTTAACCCTAGTTGTGATAAAATGTAATCTTTGTAATCTTTGTAATCTTTGTAATCATTGTAATCTTGTAATTTTGTAATCGACCCCCCCCCCCCTTCCACTTTTCTCCCTTCAGTTCTAATCATACTTCTCTCTATTAATACTTAAACTCTTTAATCTTAGTTCTCTTTAATACTAGTCCCTTTTAATCTTAAACTCTTTAATTCTAATTAGTTTCAATTCTCTTTTATTAATTTTTTTTTTTAAGAGAAAGCATAACTGTAAAGCCTATAGAGAAAAATTGAACCTTAAACCAATTGAAACCTTAAACTAATTGAAGACTAAAGGTGTATAGTGATCGGAGAAACCAAAAAGAGGCCCCCCTGGTCGATTACAAAATTACAAGATTACAAAGATTACAATTTTTAGGCTAAAGTGAGTAAAAACAAGGACTTAGGAACTTTTGATTACAAAGATTACAAAGATTACATTTTATCGCTAAAACTCTGTACATCGTTCAAAATTTGAACGGTATACAGCACCTTGTATTCGGCTTTGGGATACTAAAGGGTTAAATATGTAAAGATCCTGGATTTAAGGGTAAGAAAAAAGCCCTTAACAAGTAAATGCTAAGGGCTTTCGGTCGGTAGGGAGTTAGGCGGGATGGTTAAGCAGGTTGCAGATCAAGGGGAACTAAGTCGCTCCCTGGACAGTCACATTCCTGATCCATGTTCGGGTCGTGGTCTAAGTTGAAGAAAATCGTCCTTGCACCTATGAAGTCGATGTTTTTGGTATGCCATCGAAGGTTAGGATGGTTTCTACAACTTAGCACTACTTTCGTAGTTCGCGGGATTGTCTTAACAATCCTGTCATCGTAGGTCATCACAGTGCCGCCAAGAAAGCCTTAATCGCCTTCCTGCGGATTACAAGGTCATCAATCCCTCCAAACAGCATTTGCGCTTGGATTTCAGCGGGAAGTGTCTTAACGTCCACGTTACCCTTGTTGGTAACAAGCACGTCAACCTTACTTCCAGCCTCGGGAATCCAAGCGGGTTTCCTGCCAGTTCCACGGCAAGATGCGCGGAAGTTGACGCCCAACTTGTAATCCGTCAAGGGCTGTAAGTCCGCCAAGGTTGCACCCTTGTAGCCGTAGCGAACGATAAAGGTTGATTCAGGTGTGCTTGACTGCGCTTCCGTACTGCCAGTCTTACTCACACCTGTCTTATGCTCGGTTACTACATCAGGGCCAAAGACATAAAGGTTGTCTTTAATGTCCTGAAGGGTGATGACTACTTGTTTCAGTTGGTCACTCATTTTGAGTTTCCTTTCGGTTAGTTAGTAGGTGGTGGCAGTAACCTAACTGCCACTCGCTCGGTAAGTCTCTCTCTGTCAAAGAACCTAGTTGCTCTCGCAGTTGGAAATTACAACAGTCTCAAAGCCCTGTCAAGTTAAATCTGCAAAGTCTAGGGCTAAGTGTCAAGTTAAATCCAAGTAACAGTGGCAATGCAAACTTGCTGGATGTGTACTGACTACTGATCACTAGCCTTTTACATAATGGAAGGGGGCCTTATGGGGATACAGCCCAACAGGACGGTGGACAGCCCTCAATCTACTATACACAATTTTCAAACACTTGGCCCCTTTTGGTTCCAAAAATAAAAGGTTTTAGAAAGTATTGTGAAAATTGGGGTTTTGGGGAGTATTGTGGAGTTTTCAGAGAGTGTTCAAAATTTGAACGGTATACAGAGGAATCTTAATATAGGGATTAAATAGAGTAGTAAAAAGCCCCTAAAAACTCCTTGCTTTTGGGCTGAAAAAGTGTTACATTGCACTTATGGATAACCTTGGATATATGGATTCTGACTATGGTTCCTTTAGTGGCCTTCCGACATCGAAGGGGACTTATTATGAGCTGAAACACCTTCAGGAGAGGCATAAGGAATTATTGAGACTATTAGTTCTTGGGGTAAAGAAGAAGGAAATTCGTTCCCTTTTAGGTATTACTACTCCAATGATTCTTTATGTTGAAAATAGTGTCTTAGGACAGGAGTATATGGAGACTATTCGAGCTGAGAGGGAGAATGATACTGTTGATATTCAGAAATCAATTGACAACCTTGCCGCCCCGGCTATTGATGTAATCCGTCAAGCCATTGCCGGCAAGATGAAAGTTGACCTAATCGATCCTGATACAGGTAATCCTAAAACTATCGAATTACCTATCAAACCTACAGATCGAATTAAAACATCCCAAGATATCCTAAGCCGACATACTAAAGGCTATTCTCCACGTCAACGAGTTACCAATGAACATACTGGTGAAATTACCCATAATCTCGGAGCTATGATTGATAATGTAAAAGAGCGATCAAAAGAACTTAATGGGAAAAAAGTTATTGATGCTGAATTTGTCGAGACTGAACAAATTGAGGGTGCAGAGGACTCTAATGAGTGATCTTATAGGTGCTTTATCGGTTGGGCCATCTACCTCTGCATCCTCTTCCTTTAATAACTAATTGGAGATAATCATGAGTATACTTAGCTTACCTTCCTATCTTGGCATGGATGAATGCATTGGAACTAACTTTCTTGCTGAACCATCTTTTGACACTGAACCTGAAACTAAATGGGATAAAAGCCATGTTGCCCCGGCAGATGATATTGGTATTACTGTAAGTGATGCAACTGATGCTGATCTTGCCGCCTTTTTTGCATCTCCTGCTGGAGAATTATTCGTTGCCAAAGGTGGGGCCATTACAGTAGGAGATACCTTTACTGTTACTGGTACTGGGGATACAACTGATGATGCATTAGAAACAGCCAAGGGTGCAGCACCAGTGGCAGGTAATATTTTCGTGGTTACTGGTATTGGTGGGTCTGAAGCTGTTGTATTTGTAGTCACCGATATTGCTGGTCCTAGCGGCAATATTCAACTTACGGTTTCAGATGCAACTGATGCAAACCTAGCAGCATTCTTTGTTGGTGCTGGTGGATTGATTGTAGCCAAGTCAACTGCCGGCGATGTTGCTATTGCAGTTGGTGATATCTTCAAGGTACAAGGTACAGGAGATACTACCGACAACGCATTAGCTACCGCTAAGGGTAGTGGTGTAGTTGATGAAGATTTATTTGTCGTTACTGATATCGGTACTGCGGCAGTTGTATACGTTGGTAACAATGTTGCTGTGTATGCCTTTAGCACTGATCAAACTAGTAAACTCAAACAGACTGCCGCCAATCGTGTAAATGCTGGAGTTGATCTCCGAGCATATGTCTACACATACACTATCGCAGTCTATGCTACACCAGATGCTACTGCATTCACTCTTGAAGGTTATGGAAGTAGCATCACACTGCCCGTTACTGCCGGTCCCCAAGAAGTTATCTTTGTTGCTCCTGTCGGCGCATCTGCCGCTGACTTTGAAATCCGTTCAACCTCCGAAGGTGCAACTCAAGGTATCATAACCTTTGATGCCACAGACTTGCATGGTATTATTAAAGAAGGAATTACTCCTGCTAAGAATACCGCTGACAAGCCATTCTCAGGCATATGGGGTGCTATTCAAGCAATTGAAGATGCCGCGACTGTATCTGCAACTGGCAAGTTTGATACAGGTTTGACTTCCTTAAGTATTGGAGAAGGAGACACCATTCATGGTCGCTTCTCTGAAATCCGTTGTACCTCTGGAATCATTGCCGCTTATCGAATTAATGACTAAAGGAGTTTAATATGTTTGGAAGTCGTAAAGTCAAAAAAGAAAATCCTAAGGTTAAGGAATCAGAGCCTAAGACTGTTCGTGTTATGGATAAGGCTAAACCTAAGTCTGTTAAATCACATCCCACCATATGGCCAAACATCAGTGTTGAAGAGGCCTCATGTTCACATTGTGGACAAATGGCTAGTGCTGAGTTATTAGACAAAATCCAAGCATTCAGAACCGCTTGTGGATTCCCGATTCCATTTACTTCAATTTGTCGTTGTGAGGAGCATAATGAGGATATTGGAGGGTCAAAGTATTCTCTGCATCTCCTAAGTATGAACAAAGACGGTTACGGTGCAGTTGATTGTGGTGTTGATAAAAGTCAATCCAGAAAGCGTTGGGCTATGCTTAATGCCGCCAGACAACTTGGCATGAATAACCTAGAAGTTTGCGACGGTCATATACACATCGGTTGGGCACCACATGGTCACGTTATGGAACATCGCCTATATTGGGGAGTGTCTAAATGACTTGGTCTCCAACTGAGCAGAAGATTGTCAGTAAACAGAGTGAAACTTTGGAAGAGATTAAAACTGCTCTTATAGGTAATCTTAAAACCAGAGAACCAGGGTTGATAGATGATGTTAGAGAAATGGGTACTGCTGTCAATCAGCATACTGAACTATTTAAAGTTAACATAAAACAACATCTATGGCTATTGCTGGGTATAACTGTCTGTACCATTGGCCTAATCTACGGATTACTCGGCGGCACTTTTGCTGAATTACTTTCACTTGTACTAAAATAAAAGGCTAAAAGGAGATTGTCATGATTACTGGAATACTCGGTACAGTAGCATCAACACTAGCATTTGCGGTTGGTAAATTGTTTAGTCGCAAAGTGTTGATTCGTATTGCGATTATTGGTGTTGATCATCTTGTCAAAAAGTCTAAACCCACATGGGATGATGAACTCTGGAAACCACTTAGAGAAGAATTAGAAAAGGAGATATAAGATGATTCAAGAAATCCTCCAGAGGGAAAAGTTTGCCAAGGAGAATGGTCTGCAATTATCTGGTCATGTTCTTGGAGTTGTGAAAAGAGCATTGACAGGAAAGGAAGAGATTGTCATCGATCAGGTAAATGTCATCAGCGACGACCTAAAAATAAACATGCGCAACACTATGAATACTAACGTGGATTTCGCTCTCGACAATCTTCAAGCCACACAAGTTGCCCAAGCTGCATTATCTGCATCACTTAATGCTAAAGACGGTCTTTTTCTGTTTGATAATAGTGGGGGTGAGACCATTGATGATGGGTTAGCTTTTATGGCGTCCGCCGTCCATCCCACTGATCCTGCTGGTGCTGCTCCATACTACCGACAGTGGCAAGGTGTATACCAAAACTTAACTGGGGTCACTGAATTATCGACCGAGGTCCATATAGGTCATAGTTACACTCATGGTACAGGAATTGAGCCATTCGGTAGTTCCTCTTTTGGGCTATATGCAGAGGCTGTTTATGCTACTGTTACCCTATTAAATAACGATATAATCACCATTAATTGGAAGATAACGGTTGGCTAGTACAACTTTAAATCTGACCGAAACCCTCTCGGTTAGTGATGCGGTTGAGACATTAATATCTCCAAATAGGTATGTGGAGAATGTGGAGGATTCTCTTGGTCTAGTCGATACGTTCGTTGAAATTCATACCGAAAGGTATGTTAATAATATAGAAGACGAGGTGGCACTTGGTGATGGGGTTGTTATTAGACGTTCATATGAGAATGTCGTTAACTTGGAAGAGACTATAGTTCTTAACGATAGCTTTAATAAGTATCACACGGTTAGGACAATACTTTCTGTAGATGACGTTATAGGGATATCCGATGCTGTTGTAGTTGCGGCTAGTGAACAATTTAATTTGGATTTTGACGAGCTGGTCAGTTTGACAGATTTTGTCGTTGTAAAGGGTACAGATAGGACAGAAAGACCAGTTTCTGAGACTATTATTATTACCGATGTACCTATACAGGGTTTTGGGATCAAAGTTATTAGTGGCACAATCGATGGAGAAAGTTTTAAAGCTTTTCAAGCTAACGATTCTGGTTCCCTATTAACTGTTCCACTGTTTAATTGGATTTTTGTTAGATGGTTATGGGCAGGCAAAGATAAAGGGGGGATACAGAATATTTATAGTCCTTCTACTACCTTAATAGTACCTTATGGTGGAGGAGAGATTGCTGCTGAATTTTTTAATCTAGGAGCTATTGACCAGAATATTAAAAGTCTGGTTACTATTCTAGAACTCTTTGATTTTGAGTACATAGAAGACCCAGATGGGGACTATATACTTACAAAGGTAACTATAACAATAGCAGGTGATTCCGTGGGTGTAGCAAGAACTAATTTAACAATAGAACAAGGCTCCAGTTTTCTTAGAATCGTTATATACAGGGATAGTGATGGTAATCCTGTCGACTTAACCGGCTATACTGCCACAATGCAGATTAGAAGGACAAAGGAGTCTTCTTCTGTCATACAAGAGTTAAGTACATCTAATGGTTACCTTCAATTAGGTGGTGTTATTGGTACTATTTCTATAATATTACCAGCAAGTATAACGGATTCTCTTGATTTTGTATGGGGAAGGTATGACCTTGAACTATACCCAGGTGGAAATGCCACACAAGCAATTCGCTTGTTAGAAGGTAAAGTAAATCTAAGCAAGCAGGTAACTCGGTAATATGTCCGTTGCTCAACACTATACCCACGTCGATCCAGTTCGACAACATCTAAGACCAGGACTTGATTCCGAGATTGAAGATACACTGGTTGAGATGTATAGGTATACCAGAATCTTTGCTTCTGTTCTATTTCCGAATCACTTCAGCCGAGAGTTTGATAAACCTTACGATGAAATATTCAATGCTTTCGATGATTCTTCTGTAATGAAGGCTGTTGTATGCGGTCCCAGGGGTGTTGGAAAAACCGCCTTACTAATGGCATTACAAGCAAAGAAGTTATTATTTAGAGAGAGTCATTATGTAGTTCCATTGTCTGCTACGTCAGAAATGGCAATTGAACAAGCCAGAAATCTAAAGGATGAATTCAAAAACAACGAGCAGATTGCCGCTATGTTTCCTGGGCTTGAATTTGGTCTAGATTCAGAAAAACTATGGTCTATAAACTGGCGTAATCCTGAAACAGGAATAATTGAATATAGTTCATGCGTCCGCCCAAGGGGTGCTGAACAACAAGTTAGAGGGCAGAAGTATAAAATATACAGGCCAGACCTATTAATTCCTGATGACCTCGAAAAGACTGAAGAGGTTATGAGTGATGAACAAAGGGATAAACTGAAAAAGTGGTTTTTCTCGGATTTTATTAATGCAGTTGATAGAAGTAGAACAGACTGGAAGATGTTTTATCTTGGTACTATTCTACATGGAGATGCTCTTTTGGTAGAGTTGATGGAAAAGGATGATTGGCTATCTATTGTTCTACCTCTTTGTGATGATAACTTTGTTAGTAAGTTCCCGAACTATATTCCAACCGAGTCTGTACCTCAGCCGGATGGTACAGTATTACTTGGTACTAAAGACTTAGCAGAGTCATTTAGAAAAGATCACCGAATAGATGTTTTCTTCATGGAGTATATGTGTGAGATTCAGTCTACTGAGGATGCATTGTTCCAGCCTCATATGTTTAAGTATGCTGGACCGGAAGAGAAGGAAGAAGATGGTAATATAAAGATTACCATTGAGGAACTTGTTCGATCTCCGCATACTGAGGCTTTTGTATTATTAGACCCTGCAAAAACAGTTACTAAACATAGTGCTGAGACTGGTATTGTAGGTGGCTTTATTGATCACAAGCGGCACTGTTTATTTATTGCTGATATTGTACATGGAAAAATGCATCCTGATGAAATTTATGATGCACTATTCGATATGGCTGCACACCTAAAGTCTAGGGTAATTGGTGTTGAAGTTACGTCGTTGAATGAGTTTATTATTTATCCTCTTAAAAATGAAATGGCTAGGAGGGGGATTAGTTTAGAAATTGTAGAATTACAAGCTAGGGGAGGTCATTCTGAGGGTAGGGGTGAAGGAAAGTTGAGAAGGATTGCAGCAATGGGACCATTCTATCGTAGGGGAGAAGTTTATCATTTTCGTCCAGTGTGTAATGTACTAGAGAAGCAATTACTTGGATTTCCTAGAAGTAAGAAAAAGGATGTAATGGATGCCTTGGCATATATAGTCCAATTACTTGAGAAGGGATTAAGGTATTTCTTTCATGATTGGTTTGATGATGAATCTACCTATGCTGAAGAGGGTGCACATATTGAGAAGGAATATGAGGATTTAGAGGATATCGATGATGAACCCTTTGAACATGCAGAGATGATCGGCGGATTGTATGGCTGAGAAAGAATATACACTAGGTTCTGTTGGGCCATTTTCATATGACGATGCTCTGTTTCCAGCAGCGTTGGATACTACAGGTACAATCCGAGCAGCCCTAGCTCCATCTGATGATGATGACGTATTACGTAAGGGTGATACTACTAGTGGTATTGCTGCACCGAGTGATGCTGATTATGTGACTTTAAGTTTGAATGGTAATTTAAGTGGTGAGAGAGTATTAGCTGTTAATGCTACGAATTTAAGTTTGAATGATGGTGGTGCTAATGGTAATGTAACTATTAATACTATTCAAGACATCAATACCAGTGCTGTTCCACAGTTTGCAGGATTAGGTCTTGGAGTAGTACCAAGTTACAAGCTCTCCATTGGCTCCACCGACAGCTCAAACCAGATAGGGATTTATCACGATAATGTTAACGCTTATTTCAAAACTGATGATGGGCATTTTATATTCCAGACAGACGAAGGAACAAATGCAATTACTTGGTTAGACGTCAAGGGAAAAGGAACTGGCTCAGCATATGTAAGAGTTTTTGATGAAAGCAATTATGGGCAATTTTACCAAGCGGGTACACAAACACATTTAACTTCGGCTTCTGGAGTACTTTATTTCCAAGCTCTTGGGGATGCTGCTATATATATGTTTTCTGCTTCTGCCTCAGGCGAAACTCAAGAACTTAAAATATATGGCTATAAAGCAGGTGACGCTAAACGATCCTTAGAAATCGGCGTTGGCGTAGACGCAGCAAACACGGCGAGTTTTGATGGGGTCAGCAATTACTATTTTGACGGCAACATGGGCATCGGGACGCCTCTGCCAAAGAAAAAAGTACACATAGAGTCTTCATTCGCGTGTTTAAGACTGTCCGATTCTGACGCCGCAAATGATCAAGAGGTCAATGCGTTAATAGAATTTTACCGTGGGAATAATACCAACAGGGTTGGCTACTTGGCTATGGATAGTACAAGTAATAACATTATGGCACTTGCTACAGATTATGCCGCAGGTATTTTGCAATTTAGAACGGGAAGCGGTATCGCAGCGATGACTATTGATAATGCTCAGAACGTAGGCATCGGACTTACTACGGTAGAGGCCAATTATAAGCTTATTGTTAGGCGGGCAACCGACGTAAATTTTGGTATTGGTCTTCAAGGTTCTGAATTAGCACTTACGGCATTTAATGATGCCATATCTGCTAATGTCCCAATGAGATTTTATGCTTCTGAATATAACTTTATTAATGGTAATTTAGGTATCAACACGACGACGCCTGCTACGAAGCTCGAAGCCGTTAGTGCCGATAATGTGAGCGCAACTAATATCGCAGTCTTTTTCGCCAACAATGAATCTCTTGGTGTAGGGATAGGTCGTGAGACTATCAGGCAAACCGTTGGAAACAATAATTTGTATATAGATGCTGCTGGAAGCGGAAACTTGATTTTGCAAAGCACTGCTACTGGCAATGTAGGTGTCTCTGATCCTACCCCCACAGTAAAATTCTCCGTTAATGGTAAAGCAGGAATGAGTGTTGAGGGTGGCCATCTTATCCGCCTTGTGAATAAAACAGGTATTAATAGTATTCGAGGTGTAGTTGTAAAAGCAGATGCTGGTGTAAATCAAGCATTTGATACTGCTACTGCTAATTGTCTTGATCCTATTGGGGTTGTTTATGAATCTGATATAGCTGATGGTTCACTATGCTGGGTTGTAGTAGCTGGTATTGCTTGGATTCTAACGGATGCTACTGGTAATGTAGTACGTGGAGACAGACTCATAACTTCTGCAACGCCTGGACGTGCTGATGTTAACAATGCTCCTTCAATCGCAGTCCATTTTCAAGAAATAGCTCATGCGATAGATGGTGCTCTCGCAGAAAATCTTGTTTTAGCAGTAGTTCATTTCTTATAAAATAAAGGCAGGAACAATGCAAGTTAAAATAGACACACCAATCAAAAATATAGATAGCAATGATGCTGTTCAATCTGGTTCACAATGTCCAACTTGTGCTCATGTTGTTAAAGGAGAAGATCTTACTTTTCGTAAAGCAGCAATAAGGGCTTTATTAAATTCAGCCGTGACTAAGCCAGAAGAAAAAATGGATCGATATACCTTAGCCCAAATACTCCAAGCTGCACCACCTATCCTAGAATTGGATAATGATCAAATTACTTGGATTAAAGACGACGTTGGTGCTGCTTATGGTATCCTTATTCTAGGTCGAGTTTGTGAACTAATTGATCCTGAAAAGATGGAGAAATTACTAAATGCCGCCAAGCCATCCACTAAAAAGTTGAAGGATGACTAATGCCGATAAGATTAGACAGCTCAAGTAGTCGTACTGAGATTAGTTCTGGTGATATTGCCAGTGCTAATTTTGATTATAAATATCCTAGAGGATTAGATCTTAAGCCTGATAGTAAATTGCATAAGGATATTATTGATAGACTCCTCCGAAATGCACAAGAGGCTTATGAGACTATTAGTGATAGGTACACTACTTGGAATGAAATTCAAAAAACTTTGACTGTATTTGTTGATCCAGGTGTAAAGAGTGATGCTATTAAGTCTGGAGATCAAACCGTTCCAGTTATCATCCCATCCTCTTATGCAATCTTGGAAACAATTTTAACCTACATGGTTGCAGCCTTTATTCAAGAGCCTGTGTTTAGGTATGATCCTGTAGGTCCAGAAGATACTGTTGGTGCTGCATTACTTGAGTTGATGATACAAACTCAAGTTGTAAAGTCTAAGATGGCTCTGAATTTGCATACCCAATGGAGAGATGGATTGGCCTATGGCTTAGGTCCAGTTGCTCCATACTGGGAAGTTAAGCATGGTAGGAAAAGGGTAGTCAAAAGTAAATTGAATGAAAATACAAAAATTGAGGAAGAAAGTATTGGAGTAGAGGAGACGGTTTTGTATGAGGGTAATGCGATAAATAACATTGACCCATACCTTTATTTACCTGATCCAACTGTGGCTGTGCAGGATGTACAAAAAGCAAGGTATGTTTCATGGGTATCTAGGGATAGTAAACTTGGATTACTATCTGAGGAAGTTGAAAATGATAGTGGGCTATTTAATGTAAAGTTCCTTAAATTCATTACTGGTCAGAGTCGGTATATGACTGGTGGTAGAGATGAAGGTGATCGTGCGGCAACAAATGTTATTAAGACTAAGTATACTGCTGATATGGATTCTCCAGTAGATTTGCTTACTCAGTATGTTACATTGATTCCAGAAGATTGGGGATTAGGTAAAGGACAAAATCCTGAAAAATGGAGATTCATTCTTGCTGGTGATTCTATTATAATTTCTGCACAACCACTTGATTTGGATCATAACATGTATCCAGTTGCCGTAGTTGCACCGGATTATGATGGCTATAGTGCTAGTCCGATTTCAAGGATTGAAGTATCTTTAGGTATGCAGAATATTGTTGACTGGTTATTTAATTCACACATAGCCAATGTTCGTAAGGCTGTGAATGATATGCTGGTAGTTGATCCATCATTGATCAACATGAATGACCTTCGTAATCCTGGACCGGGTAGACTTATTAGAACTCGTCGGGCGAATTGGGGCAAAGGTGTTGAGAATGGTGTAAAGCAATTACAGGTTAGTGATATTACTCAAAAGAATATGGGTGATATTCAATTCATCTTGGGTCAACTGAAAGAGGATACTTCTGCTGTTGATGTAATTTCCGGTGTTGTTCGTGGTGGCGGTGAACGGCGAAGTGCAACCGAGTTTAGAGATGCACGAACAAGTGCATTGTCTAAGGTTAGTAAGACTGCTATTATTATGGCAATACAAAGTATGCAAGACCTTGGACTTATGTTTGCATCTCAACAACAGCAATTAATGACTGAACCGATGAAAATTCGTTTGGCTGGTAGGTGGGAAGAAGATCTTAAGCTAGAGTATGCTAGTGGAAATGTTATGGTTGATCCAATGGATATCATGGTTGACACTGATATCGTTGTCAAAAGTGGTACAGTTCCAGGATCAGAACCAGCTGACTTGTGGATTCAGTTATTACAAATTATTGGTGCGAGCCCGGAACTGAATGCTAAAGCTGATACGGGCAGAATTCTAATGCATATTGCCCGGCAATTAGGGGCAACGAATGCCAGGGATTTCCTTGGAAAGCCAGAGCGAGGACAAGGCGGAATACAATCTGAAGTTCAATCTACTGAGGCTGTTCAAGAACAGGTACAGCGAGGAGATTTGATTCCACTAGGAAAAGCAGAATGAATGAAGAAACCGAAGAGTATGAACTTGCTGTAACTGAGCGTAATGTTGAAGATTTTAAGAATGATCCTGTATGGATCGAAATGGTTAGAACACTTCAACTTAGAAGAATTGGGTATGTAAATGACTTAATCAAGGCTGAGGAAGAAAGTATTACTCACCGGATTCGTGGTTGCATAAATGAGATAGATTATGCAATGAATCAACCTGATTTTATCCTACAAGAAATTGAGGATAGAAAAAGAGATGAAGATAATGAACCTGAGGAATCAGGTAAACCAGAGTGATAGTGTTCAAAGTTTGAACGGTATCCGGAAAAAGGAGATCAACAATGTCACCCGAAAATCTAACTGATGCAGAAAAAGCTAATCAGAAGGAACAATCTGAAGGTATTTCCGATATGGTAAATGCACTACGCATTGGACCTGTGCCTGAGGATAAGGATAAGGATAAGGATAAAAAGAAGGAGGAGGAGGATAAAGATAAGGATAAAGATAAAGATAAAGATAAAGATAAGAAAGATAATAAGGATAAAAAGGACGAGGAAGATGAGGAAGATAGTGACGAGGAGGAAAATGAGGAAGAAGATAACGAAGAAGAAGAAAGTGATACTGAGGACGAGGATGAAGAAGATGAGGATAGTGAGGAAGATGAAGATGAGGAAGATACTGAAGAGGATAAGGATAAGGATAAAGACAAAGACGAGGATGAAGAAGACGACGACGAGGAAGAAGAGGATGAAGAAGAAGAGGATGAAACCGACGAAGACGATCCTGCACTGCAATTAGAGATTCTCAAGGCCGAGAATGAGGCTCTAAGATTAGGTAAAAAGGATGAGGAAGGTGAAGAGCAAAAGGGTGTCTTTAATATTAAAGACCTCAAAGATGTTGACTTTGTTGGTGATGATGCCGATGTTGAGGAAATGGCTAGTACCAAAGAAGGATTGAATAAGCTTCTAAATCAGGTACGTACTACGACTATGCAGGAAATGATGGTTGTTCTACCTGGATTGGCTGCTAACTTGGTAACACAAAAAACGGTATTAATTAATGCTGCTAATCAATTCTATATAGATAATAAAGATCTTACTCCTCACAAGGAATACGTAGGATTGGTTGCACAACAGATTCAAGCCAAGTATCCTGGTGTTAAGCTTGAAACGATGTTTAAATTGGTTGAGAAATCAGTTCGTAAGAATCTCAAACTTAAGAAAAAAGTTGAGAAGATTCGGGACAAGGATAAGGATAAGGAAAAAGGTCGTAAAAAACGAACTGACAAAAGCAATCCTGCATTGGATAAGAAAGGTGCAGGCGGTGGTGGATTGAGAAGGAAAGCTAAGGATACTCGCTCTACTGAACAAAAAGAAATGGACGCTATGCTCGATGCAGCAGGCTAGTCCATAAAAGAAGGAGAAAATAGGTATGAGTATATGGACAGAAATGCCAACCTTTGGACTATACCCTTTTGGTAAGCCGTCTAATGGTTTAGGTATTAATGGTCCGCTTCGGAAATTTGGTACTCCTACTACCATTATTGCCGCTGTGGATACAACGTTGACTATAGCACAGTTATTGACTGGCTATATTCTACGTGATCCTATTGCTGCTGACAGAGATGATGTGTTACCAACTGCAACACTTATTGTTCAAGGTCTTGGACCTGGTGTAGCACCTGGATCACATTTTGACTTTGCCATCAAAAACACTGGTGCTGGCGTTGAAGATATTGACCTGAACGCTGGTACTGATGTAACTTTAAACCCAACAACTATTAAGATTGCCCCTGGAGAAACAGGTCTATTCAGAGGCGTGGTTACGAGTGTAGTTAGTCCTGCTGTTACAATGTATTGTCTTGGTGTTGTTGCATTGCCTGCTGGCAATGTATATAAGACTGTCGAGATTGTTACTGATAACAGAGTAATAACTGCTGCTGACCACGGTACTACATTCCTAATTGGAACAGATGCTAAAGTGTTTACACTTCCAGCAACTATTGCAGGACTTGAATTCACTTTCATCAACATAGGAGCAGCGGGGAACAATATCTTAACGATAGCCCCTAACGCTTCTGATGGTATCTTCGGTAATCTTGCTGCATCACATGGTGCTAATGCAGATGCTACAACCGCTGATGGTTTAGTATCTCAAGCCTCTGGTACTGCTGATAAAGATTGGGTTAATACCAAATCAACTGCCAATCAGGGTGACAGATGTACTTTGCTTGGTGAAGGTGTTGATGGTTGGTACATTACTGCTGGTGTCGGTGTATGGGCATCTCAAGGCTAATAACTAATAACGAAAAAGGAGTATAAACTATGAATTCCTTTTTTAATTGGGTAATTGGAGAAAGTGTCGCTAGATACAGAGGGCGACTTGCTGCATCCAAAAACTCATTAGAAGGACTCAAAGTTACTACAATATCAATTGCTGGAACAACCAAAACAATGACTGTTTCAGCATTGCTTGGTGGTATGTTGATATACGATCCCACTGGTGGGGTATGTGCATTAACTACACCTACTGCGGCTCAGATTGTTGCCGCGCTAGGGAAGGCGGCTGTTAAAGGCGCTGTATTCAAGTTCTATCTTCGCCATGCTGGTGAAACAACTGCTGAGGATATAACTCTAACTGCCGGTGTTGGTATAACATTGAGTCCAACGGTTCAAAAGGTTGCTGGTGATGAAATACTTAGTACATTAGTTCGTCTAGACAATGTTACTGCGGATAGTGAAGCCGTTACTATCTATAGTCTTGGTCTAGATCTAATGACAACTTAATAACGAAAGGAGAATGAACTATGGGTTCTTTCTTTGATTGGGTTATTGGCAACGGTGTGGCTAAGTATCTTGGTCGCCTTGTTGTTGATAAGAATAGTTTAGAGGGGCTGGATGTTACTACGGTAGCAGAAGCCACTACAACTCTATTTACAGCAGAGATGCTTACCGGTGGACTGATCTTGTATGATCCTTCCGGTGGTTCATCTAATGCTACCACCCCAACCGCTGCACAAATTGTAGCGGCTCTAGGTGATGCGGCTGTAAAGGGAGCTGTATTCAAATGGTATTTACGCCACACCGGATCAGGAAGTGAAGTCGTAACACTTGTTGCCGGTTCTGGTGTAACATTAAGTCCAACTACTCTAGCATTAGATGGAAGCGAAATGCTTGCCATGCTGGTAAGGTTGGATAATGTAATTTCAGGTTCAGAGGCCGTGACTATCTACAGTCTTGGTCTTAGCCTGATGACAACTTAACAAGAAAGGGAGGTAACACATGAGTCCTACAGTAACTCCATTTCTAGGGATGCGTGGTACTAGTGATTTCACTACAGATCAACGTCCCGAACATTGGCGTGGAATGATCATGCGATTGTTCCCAAATGGACGTGCTCCACTAACTGCTCTTACCACGATGATGGGACAGAGCAAGGCGGTTGATGCACACTTTCATTGGTTCCAGAAGAATCTGCCGTCGCAGAATGCTGATCTGGTAAGCAGTGGTGTGTATACTGATCAATCGTTGGCTACTGCTTATACAAGTGGTGGCAGTGATGGGGATACAGTCTATGCGAAGATTGCTGCTGCTGATCTACCCAATTTCCGGATTGGTCACAATGTAATGCTTCGTAAGGCAACGGATGTCCGAGGTGATTGTCGTGCAGAGATAACAGATAAGGGTACGAATTATCTGGAACTCTTATTGCTGGAAGATGCTAACGCTACTATCGATCTTGATGTAGCAACGATTGTTAGTGTTAAAGGCAATGCGAATCCGGAAGGTGGAAACCGTCCGGATGCGATTGCCTATAAACCTCAGGAGAAGGAAAACTATACCGAGATATTCAGGAATGCCTTGGATATTACCCGTACTGCACAGGAGACTGAATTGCGGACGGGTGATCCTTATCAAGAGGACAAGAAGGATGCTCTTGAGCTACATAGTGTTGAGATTGAAAAGGCTCTTCTATGGAGTAAAAAGAAGCTGACTACTGGTTCGAATGGTAAGCCGAAGCGGTATACTGACGGGTTGATTACTGTCATTCGTAGTTTAGTTGCTGCGAATGTTAGTGACTTCCGTTATGATGCTAACTTCGCCGGTAAAACATGGCAAGAAAGTGGCAAAGCTTGGCTCGACACTATGCTGGAATTGATTTTCCGGTACGGTGATCGTGAAAAGTTTGCATTTGTTGGTAGCCAAACGCTACAAGCAATCGCTGACTTGGCCATGCTCTATGGTGATGTTAATATCACTGTAGAAACCACTGAGTTCGGTATGGAGATTCTGACGTGGAAATCTGCAAATGGTACGATTAAAATGAAGGATCATCCTTTGTTCGTCGATACTGATGCAGATCGTCGGAGTATGGTTATCTTTGAACCCAGGCACCTGGAGTATAAGTATATAACTGACACCAAGTTTGTCGCTGATACTGCAAAGGGTGGTGGGGACATTGGTAAAGATGCTACTGCTGAGGAATACCTCACGGAGTGTGGGCTTCAGTATGACTTTGTTGAGGGTTATGGTTACCTGACTGGTTTCGGGTACGATAACGCTGGATAAAGGATAAGTGATGATAGTGGTTATGGGATGGTACTCTGATATCTGTGTGATGTTGCCTACCAGGGCTAACCGCTTTTCATCCTAACATGAGGAAACTATGAGTCTTTTGGAAGTGAGAACAAAGGTTATTGAATTAAGTGGCAGGACTGATCTTGTTGTTGATACTACTAGTTATGTCAATAATGGCATAGACTGGTATATTACCCAGGGGCAGAACTATTTGGATTCTCTAATCAATACAGAGAACTCTCCTGGAATATTTATTGGTGCGGTTGCCGCTGGTGATGCTACATTTAAGTTTGCTAGATGTAGAGCACTTCTTGATGTATGGTTTATTGATACTGATGGTGCTAAATCATTTCCAAGAAGAATGACCTATGAAGATTTTATAGAAGCACATCCTGAGAATGTTGCTACTGCGGATAGGGCTATTCCTGAGGATTATGCTCCTAATATTATCAGAAGCATAGATACACCTGTTACTGCTGATGATATTAAAAAAGGTATTATATTCAATCCACCAGCAGATCAGGCATATGATATTCATATTCAAGGTTTATGGTTTGCAACTGCTCTTTCTGTTGATGCTGATGAAAATTATTGGACACAACTCTATCCAGACCTTTTAGTATGGGCTGCACTTTACAAACTTGAAGTGTCGTATAGGAATACTGAAGGTGCTAGAGATTGGGTGGCTGCAATTAACGAATCCCTGTTTGGTCTTGATAAGGATATGGCAAATCAAGATTCTGCGGGTGATAGCCAAATGATAGGATAAAATTATGGCAAGGGTAAAAACTAGTAAAATTAACTTTGAAAGAAGAGGGGATAGAAATAAACCCACAAAGATTTATTTATCAATGAATCATTTTATTCCTAATGTTAAAAGGAATGAAGATTTGTACAGTTTCATTACTATGATGGATTGTACTATTAAGAAGTTATCTATTTTTGTAGCAACTATGAAGGATATAGAGTCATTTTCGTTAGAGTTATATTTTTACAATGGTTCTGATCTTATCAGAAAAACCTATGAAATTAAACAAGGAAAAAATGTTTTTGAGAATGATACGACAGTTATTAATTCAGGTGAGGTTGTTAGATTGGATATTGCTGGGATCGATTCTGTTTACACGAATATTAGTGGTGTAACAATTGGTATTTTACTTGCTGATAAGGTTAGTAAATAAATGCGAGAATTTCAGTTCTCAATAATTAATTCTATTGCCCAGGGTTTGAGAAAGGAATCTGGTGCAATTAGATCAGATCAAGGTGTGTCTGAGATAGTTAATATGCAACTTAGACCATCTGGTCCTGAACCTTATGTGGATGTAACTAGTATTATCAGTGCTTCTGAACTTGCATCTAATGGGATTGTTATAGATTATCCTTTTCCGCAGATATTTAAAGGTAAAGAGATAATGCTGCTTGCAGATAGTGATGCAATTTATGAGGTAGATACATCTGATTATACTTTGACGCTGATTAGTACCTTTGATACTTACGATGTGGATTCTACTAAGGATATAACTGCTGACGGTGTATGGCACTTTGCGGACTTCCATGATGTTTGGTTTTTGTATAACGGTACAAGTGTAGTGTTTAGAACACAATGGGGAGACTTTGGATTTTTACCAAACCAAACTTATGTACAAGAGACTGTTGTAATTGGAACTGGTGATGAGTATAAGGGTCGGTTGGTTATGTCTGGATTTGATCCAGCTAACTTCTGGAATGAGGAATGGGATTTTGCTTTAGAGTGTATGAAAGATAATATGCCCACTGGTGTTGAAGGTGATGAGGCAATAAGGAATAATTTTGTTTGGTGGACTATGATAGCCAACGGTGATATGCTTTGGTTATTCTATCCAGAACTTGCATTTAAGAGAGGTCCAGATAATCAATTTACTGTAAAAGGTTCTAGGTTTATTGAAGCAATCGAGCGTAATGATATGGGCTTTATGCCTATGCCTTTTAGTGGCGATATTTATACAGTTAAAACACTTGGGTCTTATTTAATTGTTTATGGTGAAAACGGCATTGCCGCCCTTCGTTCAATGGTAGAAATTCCTACTATGGCAATGGTTCCTTTGACTAACTATGGAATTAAAAGTAGAGCACATATAGGTGGGGGAGATAAAAGTCATGTATTTATTGATACAAAGGGACAAGTTAGAAAGCTTAATCCTGACTTGTCTATAGAGTTTCTTGATTACAGTGAATTCATCTCACCTATTCTGGATGATGATTTCCATATAGCATACGATGAAAATGAAAATGAATTTTACATAGGCTCAGGGAGTAAGTCGTACTTACTTTCTAGTATTGGTCTAACTGAGATTCATCAGATAGTTACATCAGTGCTGACAAACGATAGTGGTAAAGTTGGGATTTTTGAAAGTACCGGCGTGGCAACTAGTACGATTGTTAGTAATATAATTGTAATTGGTAATGCTGCTTTAAACACTATAACCAGTCTTGAGATCGATGGTGAGTATGAATCAGGAATTCAAGTTGCTGTAGATTATCGTTACAACCGAAATAGTGCTTTTACTAGGTCTAGGTTTATCAGTCTAAACACAATGGGATGGGCTAGGTTTAATTTCAGTGGTTTAGAGTTTAGGATTATTGTTCGTGCTCCAGACTTTGAGAACTTTAATCCATCTAATGTTACTCTTAAGTATAAAACTGTTGACAAACGAAACATAAGAGGAATCAGTGTTAGTAAGATTGCTACCAGATGATATTGAGAGAAGGTGGCCTGTTATCAGAGAGGCTATCCTAAGTGACGCACCGCCTCATGTACGTGATATAGTAGAGGCCAATGAGAATGCAATTAGTAGTCTTTTGTTTGCTCTATTGGATGGTACATTACACTGTTGGATTTTAGTGGAGTATGAAGACAAAGAAGCTAAGATTAAAGCTGTTGTAACAACTACAATAACAATGGATGCTCCTAGCGGTATTAAAAACCTTTTAATATATAGTGTAACAGCATATAAAGAATTATCAAAAGAACAGGTAATGGATAGTTATAATTCATTAAAAGAATTTGCTAGAAGTTTAAAATGTTCTAAAGTTTTATCTTTCACCAATAGTCCTGATAATATGGAAATGGCTAAATCTATGGGTGGAAAAGTTTCACAAACTT
>SDBT01001075.1_pt1 | contig 46798 bp, 67 predicted proteins | sample 2277101 | NCBI WGS metagenome assembly SDBT01 (sample SAMN10404973, study PRJNA504765) | marine sediment metagenome | isolation source: marine sediment core GS10_PC15, 103 cmbsf | place: Arctic Ocean: Southern Knipovich Ridge | collected 2010 | reverse complement strand
TTGAATCCGACAACCTTACGGCCCAGATCGGTTAGTTCGTCTACCACGCCGGCGCCGAGGCCGATCTCGTCCACTACGCAGGGACAATTCCCCATCTGACGGCTAAGCTCGTGCATTTTCTTGGATAATTGCGTAGTTCTACTGGATCGATAAGCATAGCGCTCGACTATCTCAGTGCCCTCCAGTGCTAGTATAACAGCCTCATCGTCCCCGAATCGGGCTGGATCACATACAATCACCCGTCCAGAGATATACGGCTCGGCAAGCACGGCTTTAGCAATGTAAATGTCCTTGATAAGCTGCTTGGGCCCTTCGCCAATAGCCGGAGGCAGACCAAGAATCCTGACCTTGTACTCATTAGAGTCCACGCTGTACTTATCCCGGATAGTACGCTCATAGGTACGTCCGGACAATCCTGGAATGACTACCCTGTTCTGAATGTAATTAGGGGTATCTAATACACTTATGTTTACTGCATGAAAGCCGTTCTTACCATTGACCGCATCGGTAAACTCACCAGTATCAGCCGTGGGGTTGCCCTGGACCAGCCAACGCATTACCCCACCTTCACCAGTCAACAAGTGCTGAGCTGCATCCCATATCTCTTGAGCAATGCCGGCAGCCTCGTCGAAGATCACTAGTACATTGGTGTTATGGTAACCTTGGAAGGCGGTAGCTTCCTTGGTTACAGTGTCGGGCTTCGTACTAAAACCCTTGGCAAACCACCTGATTCCGGTCAATTCCTGCAGGTCAAGCCTGGTCCGGGTCAAATTGCCGCCAAGCAAAGCCTTAGCATTGCTGTGAGACTCCCTCAGCTCCCGCCAGAACTGATCCTCGACCTGTTCGTGCGTAGGAGCCGTAGTAATGACCGTAGCGGGACCATAGCAGTAAAGGAACCACTGGGCTATCCGGGGGGCAGTGAACGTGTTGTGTGTCGGTATCATATGCTGACCACAGAGAAACAAACCACGTCTATTGGCAACAGATATACACCTAACTTTGCGTTTCCCGACACTCCGACAGGTCAATATCATTCGGGATTGCTTTCGTGTTTGGTGTTTTTCCCCGTTTACTAAGAACTTTCTCTTGAGTGCAAATGGCTGGAATGAGGGGGATATGCAACATTTATAGACTAGCTTGTCATTTCCTTTATACTGCATAACCTCTGTGGTAGTAAACACTTTCAGGCCCATAGATGCGAGCAGTGGGACAAATGTATCATGCATGCGTTTGTCAGTTGTGCCAACCATTGCACATGTGCCATTCCGAATTCTCCAGCCGTCAGCGTCCATATACCCTCGAACAAGACTGATCTTATCCTGCAGCCCTAATTGAACAAACCAATCCGGGAAGTGCTTATCGCGCAAAACGCCAAGGTTTCTAAGTAATGGCCTTAGACCTCTAATACAATAGCAGTTACAATTTGCTTGCTTCTGCGAAGGCACTAGAACAACCTCGAAGCCCTCTGCTTTCACTTGTGCGACAATAGCCTTGGCATCCTTATCCCCAATCGTTACCGAGCTGCACCCTCTCGTGCCATCTCCAAGCCAAAAGCCCAGGGTATAGGGAAAGGCTAGGCTCATCGCCCCATCTACTGCTTTGCATACTGGGATGCTCAAATTGTTCTGTTTCAGGTTCTTTAGGTTTTTGCTTATCCATTTCGTGGTTACGGTAACAGACTTGTCCCATTGCTGGCGATAGTCTTTTACTTCTCCCCCCTTTCGCCTGATTCCCTTGCGGATTGGGTACGTGTGGACATTCCATAAATGGTTTGCATCCGCAATTGTCGTGGAATTGTCGTCAAACACTAGTTCGTAAGACTCTTTGTTTGTTATTGGGGATATTCCCAGAACATCAGCAAACTCTCCCTGCTCAGTCAAAACCTCATCGCCTGGGCTTATATCTGACATGGGTTTGAAGCCATTGCGAGTATAAACCGGAGTGTCAACATCCAGAGCCTTAGACACACTGTGGCCAGCTCCTACAGCCGTCCTGGGGTTGTCTCGCACCGATTCAGCCACTTCACGCATCTTATCCCACATATACTCTGGCTTGACGTCTAGTGCCTCGATCATAAAGGCCACAGGGTCCGTCTTCCAGCGCTCCCTGTTACGCAGGCCTTGCTGTTCAAGCTCGCTAAGTTGCTTAGTTGCAGTCATTTAGATGTATTCTCAATCATCGCCTTGACCTTATCAGTTAGGCTAACAGGGTCAATTCTGTCTCGAGGGCCATCTTCCGACCAACTCGCCAAACCTGCTTGTCTCTAGCAGTAAGCGGCCGATCTTTACTCATCATTTATCCTTCTTCAGTAACTGGCCGAACACCAAATTAGCGCCTCGCGGTAGTCGTTGATGATCTCAGCAAACGCTTCCGCCAAAACGGGGTCCATGACCTTCTGGCTCGTGCTCGGCTTACACCAAGCCTGAGCCGCTTTTTGCAATGCTACATCAGATAGTATTGTACCATCTTTACTCATCACTTCTCCTTCTTCAATAACTGGCCAAACAGTGAAGCAAGGGTTGGACTAAGATTATGGTCTACACTATCAGTGAATAGCTTCAAATGCCTGCCTAATAACTCCCATGACTTATTGGCCCCAGCAGCATTGAAAACAAACTCACCCAATCCATTGCCCTCATGATCCGTAACCTCATGGTGCTGTAAACACCGTTCGCCAGTCTCTTTTATGTTCGTAAGTACATAAGTAGCATCTAGTTGCGCCATTTCAGCTATCCGACGTTGCATATCAGCAACACAAGCCGCAATATTTGGTTTCTTCAAGAGTTCATGGGCCTGTGAAGGTGCTGTCTTTACGCTGTAACCTGCGTCTCTAGCTGCCCTTGAAGCATTGCTGTCTTTGACATACTCCTGACAAAAGCGATATTGTTTTGGGCTTAGTGGTAGATTCCTAAGCCTAGCCTCTTCCCTTTTAGCCTCTCGCTCTGCCTTGACCTCAGCAGTTGCCCGCTGGTTAGTAGCAATCATTTGTTGTTGTTCTGCATCATCCACATTTACCACTCACTAACACATTCTCATATTGATACTATCGATATATCAGCTATTATCAATGAATAATCTTTGACAACAGATAAGTCTCGCCTATACCCAGCCAAGGTATTTGCAGAGACATGAGCAAGTACGAACCCGTAGTATCGGTGGCCCGCATTATCTATAGGCGTTCGCGGGTCGTATCTCGGTAACACCACTTGCTCTTACTCTGGGGTCGCTTGCGCGTCAATCCCACTCGCGATGAGCTTATTCTGGCATCATTTCGTCTATATCCTACGGCTTGCCAGCCTTACCGCTCCTCGCTTGCTTAGCTTTAGTTTCTCGCTTTCGCTTTGCCTCGGCACGCTCAGCATTACGCTCGCGTATACCAGCATTTAGTTTTGACGAAATTAGTGGGTTCATTACTTACTCCAAAGCACTTGCGGCCCAGCATTTATGTACTTTGTTCAACTTGTCTCCGGGCCGCGTAGTGCTTGTCCTGAGCTTGTCGAAGGGCTCATAAATCATTCTGCTACCTCAATCATTTCCGACATTGCTGCAGGCGTGACAGCATACCCGTCGTAGGGCATTTCGTCGCCTTTATCTACCCATTGTATAATCTTCGGCCCTGTGTAAACCCTTGGCTGACAGCTACTTGCGCCGACGACGAATAAAAAACTCAAGAATAGCACTACCGTCTTTCTGATCATTTGCCTTGTGTGCCCTATCCTTTGCCTTTCGCGCATTCCAGGCTTTGTACTTCGGACCTAGCCACCATTTGACCAGGGCTAATGCAATGGCTAGAACCGGGCCTAAGACTGCCAGTACGGCACCTACAGTCATTCGCCGCTCTTTAGTTTACGCCGCTGGACCGCATAGCCCAAAGCTCCGAGAATCGCTATAGCCCCGCCGATGATCTTAGGCCAAGGGCCATCGCCAACGGCAGACACTAGGCCACTGGCAAGCAAAAGGCCAACAACCTCTGCCAAGGCCGTTAGCCAAAACTCTGTGGTAAGATATCCGCGCCTAACTTCATTTTCAGGCATGTTTTAGCTCCATATAGCCAACAACTTTGAATCTCATTAAGAGTACAGTTACGCTACGGTTAATTGTACGACAGTCGGGGGTTTGATGTCAAGGCCCTTGTGTAAAAAAATCTGGTTTTGTAATCCGTGTGTTTGCAGGCATTTATATCAACGCCAAAAAAAGTTCCGAAATAGTTGTTGCATCTATCGCCGTTAGCCGATATACTACTAGCATGATACAAGACCGAACTGCTAACCAAAGGAGGTAATGAAAATGAGTTACAAACAATACAGAAATGATCCACATTGGATAACAGTACGATACGCTGGCAAGTGTAGTAAGTGTGCCGCCATTATCGCTAAAGGCTCAGAAGCATACTATTATCCTAGCACTAAAACCTTGCTGGGCAAGGCTTGCGGCTGTGCGGGCCAAGCCGAAGCTGATTTCGAGTCTCACGTATTCGACGAATTGAATTGCTGCTGGTAAAAATGTAAAAGGAGGCCAATATAATGGGCTCACGAAGTGCTAATCGCAAAACTATTAGTATAGATGAGTATGACCGCTTGGTCAAAAAAAACAACGCCTATGTCAAACCAAATCGACTTGTTGGTTTTGGGTTTGTTAGAGGAAAAAAGAAAGACTGCTTTGCTTCTAGAGGCATGCCAGAAAGCCGCTATGCTCTACGCGCCAGAGGGCAAGCAATTATATGATGAATTTATCAAAGTTCGTAACCTATTAAATGCCGCTATCGCCAAAGCTACTACTTAGCCGATACTATTAGTGTTACGAGTGACCACTAACCAAAGGAGGTAATGACATGGAAGCAAAAGCACATTATGGCCGTTGCGAATACTGCGGTGTAGCCACACTCTGCAATGAATCAGCTTGCAGAGAAGGAAACGGACACGATTATATCTGCCCTGAATGTCTTGCTTATCAAAGAGGCAGTGCGGCTCGTGACGAATTGGCTCAAGTCGAACTACGTTTTGATTAGTCTAAAACGTTACGAGTGACCGAATAACCAAAGGAGCTACAATGCCGAATGAAGAGCTGAAAAAACTAATGATTTTTGCTTACAAAGCCGGCGAAGAACACGCCAAAGATGTTTTATCGGTCCAGGACGACGGACCTGCTTTGGACATTGCTTGCCTGGGGTTGTCCGCGAAACAACAATTGCTCGTTGTCGCTATTGCGGGGGCGTCAATCGCTGCTGGCTATGTAACGGGGTTTGTCAAAGGGCGGGGAATTGACACTAACGTTGCTACTGAAGTTGCGCGTGAATTATTCGCAGAAGGGTTGCTATGAAAACCGGCCCACAGATAAAAGCTCGACGGCTCCGGCTAGGATTGACCCAGGCCCAGGCTGCCAAACGCATGGACCGCACCCAAAACTACTGGTCGGAGTTGGAGCACGATCGCAAGCCCCACAACATAGATACATTGCGCCGTGTAGCCAAGGCCCTGGAATGTCGGCTGAGTGTGCTGCTGATACCGCTCAAGCGTTAGCATAGTCGTGCTACTAGCTCCGCTCCAACCCGTTGCTCCCAGGAGCATATAGCCAACACCGGCCCACGGTCCTGTTTGGCCAATAGTATCCAACGTGTAGACCCAGCATCCCTAGCCATCGTGGCTACGTCTTGCCACCACTGAATCAGCTCTGTTGTCCTCAGCGTAGCCCTGGCCCGACATTCGACGTAGTACGTATGCCCACCGGGGGGGACAACACTGACTAGCTTACCAACCTCATCACAGGACGCTAAATCTCCCGCCCATTGCTTGTCGCCACGCTGGGTACGCTTCCAGTAGGGCCAACCCGTGAGCTGGTGCATTATCCCCCGGCATTGTCGCTCGAAGTTTTTGCCCTTATTCCTGCTGGCCTTGCCGATCTGCTGTTTTGTCTTAGCCATCATCATTCCTCCTTATTTATCTCGGCAATCACTCTAGGGGCATCCTCGCCCCCACAAGCGCCCGACAACATAACACCATTGGGATCGTAAGGCGGCCCACCACGGCCAACTGGGTTTTCGCCCTGTATTTCCCAAAGGAGTTCTGTAATTCGGATCAACCCTAATTGCGTTTGGGCCATCTCAATGTCTACTGACTCTGGCCCCGGCTTTGATCTCGGCCATAAAAAATAGGCAGCCAGTGAAATTACTAATGTAAATACCGTGATAATTAAATATCTAGCCACTATTTCACCTCATTTATCTCAGCAATCACCTTATCGGTGATATCCAGGACCTCGCCGCTATAGAGCACTATGGCATCATTCTTGTCCAGCACCAGCTCGCAGCTATTGGCCTTGGCTACAACCTGCACAGCGGCCAGCAAATCATCCTTGTTCTGCTTCTGGGCCACTGAGCGCAAGCGGTTCAGCTCAGCACTATTGACGCGAGCCACAGCGTTATTGTCGGCCCGGCGAGTGACTATTTCCTGGAAGAGCTTATTGTAATCCTTTTTGCCCTCTTTCAGCCCTTCGAGCTTTTTCTCCAAGCCCGCAATAGCCGTAGCCTCAGCCTGTAGCCGTTGCCGGGCCTGCTGTAGCTGCGTTTTCCAAGCCGTCTCCCGCTGCTGGCCCACAGGGTACTTGGCCAGGGCTTTCTGGGTATCGCAGACGGTAATAATGAGCCGGCCTGTGTATAAATAGTTTTTCCCAGGAATAGTCAGCATAGCAATCTCTTCAGCAGTATTTCCATACTGACAAACGACATCCTGTCCTGGATGGTCCTTATCGCAGTTGTGTGTCCCTTCCAAAGTATACACATCCGCTATTTTCGACTCGTTCTCAAGATGTGCTTCAGTGGTGTGTGCATCACCAACCTGGTCTGCTTGAGCAGGATGCATAGTAAAACCAATACCCCACAGAAGCAAAGCGAAAGCCCACAAAAACGAACACAATACAATAGCAGTTTTCATCATCGGCTCCTTAAGTAAAAGTAACAGTCGAACCATTATTTATATTTGTTTATCGATTCCAACAAATCACTCGCAGACCTCGCTTTGATCTCTATGCTCTTGCCGTTACTACCCCAGGCGCTGCCCACGTCTGCCGAATAGCGAGGTTTTTCTCTGACCCCTTTTTTGGTAGTTTTCCCATGCATCCAAATTTCGGTTTGCTTACCCGGAAACGCTTTGGCTAAAGCCTCCCTTAACTCAGAAAACGATGGCTCAGTGGTCATTGTCCATTTCGTCCATATCGGCTCTGTTGTGTTTGACTCTGGTGTTGACGATGTTCCAATAAGGCGCTCCGCCAGTGGTTTATGCTGGCACTCTATGTAGACCACGGCAGACTTAGTAACAGAAGTATCATCGCCCTCGACAGCCTCCATGACGATGGCGAACACGCCAAAAGTTATGATCGCAACTACAATTACACCAAACACAGTTTCTTTACTCATCATCGGTCTCCTAAAAAGTTACTTCGGTAATTCCCGCACTTGTAATTCTTTGGGAAATTTACTCATATCGGTTTCGACCTTGCCGTTGATCGGTATCTGCTTCCATCCTTCCTTTTTCGCAAGCACCTCATAGGGCATACCACCTTGAACCCGCCCTCAAACTCGATCAGCACGTTATGCGGGGCGTTTCTACGCCAAGTATTCAGCAGCTTGCATGGCTGGCCCTTACGTTCTGACAGCATTCTACCGATGTAGACGTATTTCATTTTTCCACCGCCTCCTTTTTAGGCACGAGTGGACAAGTTATTCGCCCAAATAACAGGCGGTCGACAAACCTCTTTTGCGTTGGGTGTCTGCAAAAGGAGCCAGAGCCCCTAACAAAACCATAGTCATATCGTCTATTGCCCGCATATCTACAAGGCGTACTTGATAAGGGGCACAGGTATTTTCTCATGCGTCATCCTTTCTTTCGTACCCCCGCCTGAATCCATGCCCGACACCAGCCGTGTACGCCAGCCAGAGCCAAAAGAGCATGAGTATCAACGCCGCTACTATTTTGAGAATACTCATTTGCCTATCTCCGCTTCGAGTTGGTCAAGTTCTCCGTGAAGATCAAGAACAACACGGCAGTCGTAATTGCAACACATCATAGACTCCCCTAGGCGTTTCCGCATCTTCTCCAACATTACTCGCTGACCTCTTTTGCTTCCTTGCGCGTATCCTGTCAAAAACACATCTTGCGGCATCATATCTTCCGGCAGTTCACCCTCGCCAGTGTGCATGGCCATGAATTTAGCTAGTGCTTTTAGGCCCGGACTTCTTTTGCTCATAATCAGCCTCCGTTTCTTTGTCCTTTACCTCCACAATCTTCCCGCCGCAGAAGGGGCAGAATTTATAATTAGGCGGGTAGAGGGATTGGTGGCCACATTTAGTTTTGAACCAGAAGCCACTATAGCACTTCCACTCGCACGTCTTTGGCTTATCGCTCATCAATCACCGCTCGGATAGCTTGGGCAAAGCTACTCCTGTCTGTTTGGCTAACACCATCAGGGTCGGGCAGGGGCCAAACACCTTGTCCTGCATAGTATAGTGCTTTGTCTATCAAGTGAGCCAACTTCTCAACAGCGTCTTGCTTACCCATCACTCACATCCTTTCTTTCGCACCCCCGCTTGAATCCATGCCGGACGCCGGCCGCATACGCTAGCCAGAGCCAAACTACCATAACTATTATCCATGCGACAATCAGGATAATCACGGATTGCTCCCGAGTTGTTTTATCTCGGCTGTGATATAACTAAAAGAACTATTACAACCTTGACATCCATCTGTAATAAAATCAAGTATTTCTTCTAACGTTTTAGGACGACAACTTGACATTCTCCTACAACTATCGTAACCTATATTACTCCGAGGACATTTGCCAGTCAACAACAAAGCGTCTTCAACAAGAGTATGCCCACAAGCCTTACAAGTTGGCTTGCTTGTTATAGTGTTATCGCTCATAAGTTAGCTCCTTTTCTTTGTCCTTAGCCTCCACGATCTCGCCGCCGCAGAAGGGGCAGAACTTATACGAGTTCAGGCAAGGATGAGCAGATGTTGTCTGACCCCTTCCACAAGTTGTAACTCTTCGCCGAAGGGCTTGTGACCACTTCCACTCGCACGTCTTTGGCTTATCGCTCATTATTCATCTCCTTTCGCTAAGGTTTCTTCAAGCTCAGCGATACGCTGCCTTGCCTTTGTTAGTTCCGATTCGTAAAAATCTTCAGCAGCCACCATTACCGTTACGCCAGTTCCTTCCTTGGAGAGCAATGCGGTTATGGGCTGCATCTGCCTATTCGGGCCTGCCGGACGAAAAAGGTCTGAACGAAACAATGCCAAAAAAAACGACTTTTCAAAATCAGTTTCAGGTATTATCTCTAACGCCCAATCCTGGTGATGCTGCCTTTTTCCTTGAAATCCAATAAAATCCATTTTCATTGCAAGTCTCCTTGCTGTTCATCCAATGCCCGTTGAAGCGCGTCGATTACAGCACAAATTTTACGCCGGTTTGTGAATAAAAAACTTATTGCGTCGCCGTGATGAGTCAACTCTATCGTGGGCCTATACTCTTTTGATGAACATATTTCCAGATGAGTGTTGGCCCAGTTGTTTTTACCAAGATCGTCGATAGTAAATGTTTTCATTGTTCGTCCTTTCAAAACTTAATTTCGTCGTCTTCCATTTCCGCGTTCGGATCGTGCTCCGCCGGAACCGCGATCTCTTTCTTGGCCACCCTATAGTCATTACCTTCAAACCGTAAAACTATTCCACCAGCAAGCCTTGACGCTATCCGATCATCGAGTTTGGTTTTCAGGTCGTCGAGGCTAAGATTAGTAGTTATTAAAGTAGGTTTGCCCCATAGTTCGCGCTGCGATATTAGTCGATAAAGCTCCTGTAGTATAAAATCAGTAGTCTTCTCAGCGCCAAGATCGTCGAGCAAAACCTGGTGATTATGGTCTATCAACCGGTCTATAATGCGGGTTCGGTTCTGGTTGAAAGCATCCATTACCATCATAGCCCCACGCTGTACCTTGACGATAAGTGTAGGCACGTCCCACCGCATAGACTCTCGACATCGTAGAGCTATAGCGTAGAGCATACGGGTCTTACCCGTCCCACAAGGCCCGGTAAACGTCATAAGACCAGGCAAGTCGTCCTCCAACCACGCCTCAATAGTTTCTACGTGCTCTGGGAAGTCGGCTATCAACGCTGATTGATACTGGGGCGGTATATTCATTAGGACTTCCCGTACTTGTCAATGTGGGCGTATTTGCCGGGTTGGGGGTCTGGCTTGCCACTCTGCTTGGCTTTAGCCTTATCATCATTCCGCCTGATCCAGTTATTGACGGTGAGCTTGTGGTTACGGCTAGCACATTTTTTGGGCTTGCTACAGAAGTAGTCCTCGGCCTCTAATATCATGGCGTCTACACGAGCCTTATCCCACTCACTTACTAGCCAGTCATAGTCCTCTTGAGTAAGTCGAACTTTAGAGCAGTTGGGGATATCTATATACTCTTTTCTTATCTTGTCTTGTCTTGTCTCTTCTAGTCTAGTCTCGGAGTCCGTTTGGATTCCATCTGGATTCCTAATGTGTATTCCGTTTGGATTACAATTGGATTCCAGCCCTAACCATCCCATTTCCAAGAACTTAGCGATAGCTGGTTTTAGCTTTGCTTGTGGGACAAGGGTATCCGACGCTAACTCACTTAGCAATGCTGGGTCGTTTCCAGCCAAAGCGGTACGCAACATCCCACCCTGCCTACTTTCCCTAGTCTGCCGTCCCCACGAAGCGACAAGGGCGTGCCAGATTCCCAGCATTTCCCAGCCTTTCGGCCCGGACATTACCAGCAGTTTATATCTGCGATTTTGACCCACAGGACATTTCCACCATTTTAGGCCACCGACCTGCTTTCGGTCATTTTGCAGGGGTGGTTCAAACTTCTTCCAGTCGTCAATTTTCCAGCCCATTAGCTACCCCTTTTATTTTCAAGGCTCGGATTCTTCGCCGGAGTTTGCCACTGGTAGTTCGTACAATTTGCAACACATCGTCAATCGCTTCGTTGTATGCTTTTTGTCGTTTTAGCCAGTTACCATAGGCTCTCATCTTAGCTTTTTTGAACATCTTTTACCGTCCTTTGTTTCGGGGTCTTTTGTGTCAGCTAATTCTCGTTTCAAATACTGTTCAACTCTCTGCTCAAAGTGTATAAAAGTGTGATTATGCATACTCATTTCGTAGGCCATGCTCGAAATCATAATGGCCAGCTCGTGTATCTTTTCGTTATTCACTTCCCCAGCTCCTTCTTTAATATATCAACCAAAAACCCCTCGGCTTTTTTGAAGTCAGGCCGTGCTGGTAAAGAGCATTTCACAAAAGCAGCGTCCAGTAGATGCTGTAGCCTCCGGGCCTCGCCCTCGATCTGTGGCAAACTCCAAAGCCCAGCCTTAATCTCCTTAAGTTGTTTCGCATCATGCCTAGCAACGTTGATTTCGCCAGTGAGTAGGGCCTCAATTCCCATCCGTAATAAGCGTATAAGGTGAGCTGCGCTTTTGCAGTCGTAGCCAAACTTCTCAAACCGCTCTCGGCGCTTCTTGCCCTGGAACGCTTGGTTTGTGCAGGGACGTGTCATTCGTTGCAACTGCCCATAAGCATAGCCCCCGAAACTTTTATAGAGGGCCTTGCTCATAAATATCTGCCTTTGGGCGACAAGCTCATTCCCCCAGTCTTTTTGAATAATATATAAGTTCTGGGGCAACCAAAGGAGACTTAGTACGTTAGGGTTAGATTTCAACAATAGCCGAAAATACTTGCGAAGCTCAAATAGAGCAAAGTCGTATTTACCCGCAACGCCAATACGTTCAATATGTTCAAGAGAAGTAAGCCCGAAATAGTGCGTTTCAGGCGCAATAAAAACACCTCCTATGTCAATGTCATCAATAACATCACCAGCAGTGCCGTGAGCCACACTGCCTCTGTATCCAGCCAGGCACAGGTTTGACCACGTGTTATGAATGATCGGATCGGTTTTTATGGCCGCCCAAAGTTTACCTGTCATTTCCCCAGCTCCATATAATACTCAGCTACCCGGCATTGCTCGCCAAAGCGGTTGCGCACCGTAACTATTCTGGTCTGTATATCCCAACCCTCTTGCCGCAAATCGTATATCCTTGCACCCAAACGCATTATGCCCATGTCCTGCGTGGCTACCAAGGGTGTAAGTCTAATGCCCGAGCGGAGTGTACCTAGTACCCATTGGTTTTGTGTGAATCTCTTGGCCATGTCTTGGCTCCTTGCTAGAAGGTAATGTCCGAGTTGTCTACTGGTGCGGCAGGGGCAGCGGGAGGTGTTGCGCCGCCCCCACCTAAGAACTGAAAGGACTCCACGAATATCCGGTGCTTGCTCCGCCGTACACCGTCTTTCTCCCAACTGTCGAATTGCAAGCGGCCCTCGATGAACAGCGGATCGCCCTTGTGGATGTACTTATTCAGCGTTTCGGCCTGTTTGCCGTAGCAGCGGCAGTCCACAAAGCAGACTTCTTCTTTCTTCTCCCCGTCCTTGGTCCACTTGCGATTGGTGGCCATGCCAAACTCCACCACCGCCGTCTGCGAAGGCAGGTACGATAGCTGGGGGTCGCGGGTTACATTACCGCCTATAAATACTCGGTTTACGTTCATTATTTGTCCTCCCACAATTCAAGATACTTTCAAATGAAGACGTTTATGACACGATGGACACAACCACACAACCCGCAGGGGTTCATTATAGTCCGGATGATGGGCATTCAACTTGCCTACCCAACCACAATTAGAGCAGTTCTCCGGCTTTAGTAATTTGCCTGTTTTCAAAGCATACTGAACTTTCATGCCGCAATTATGTTTTCTTCTGTGCTTTTTACGATAAACGGAGCTGGCTATACGAGCCCGTTCTTTGGCTTCTGGCTTACTGTGATATATCTTCCATGCTTCTCGCCTGGTCAGTCTGCCGTGATCTGTTCGACAATATGCTTGAATGGCCAATCCACAACAAGACTTGCACCAACTTTGCAAGCCGTCACCACGCGATCTATCTTTAGAGAAGTTTTCCACAGGGATTGTTTTTTTGCACTTGGAGCATAATTTAGTTGGATTCATGTCGCTATCCTAAAAATAATCCAAGCCCTTTGATACGGAAACCGTCTAAGCGAATAGACAGGATATCGCGGGGCTTGGGTACATTTTGAAAGCATGATGTTCGCCTAAAACAGTTTCCGTATTTATACAGTATCATCGTCCCTTCCTTTTGTCAAGCTCTTTTTTCATTTATTATAATTACCCAGCCTTCGTAGCCAGCTCGCCCAATGCCCCGATAGCCACGGCCTTGGTCTCGTCAATCTGCTCTAAGGTAGTCAGCTTGGCAGGGTAGCCCAGGCTTTTCATAGCCGAGTGGATTAGTTGATCCACTGCCGCCGAGTTATAATGCAAGCCGAGGTCGTTAGATACATCAATCAATTTGGCAATTAACGCTGTCTTGGCCAATTCCAACGTAGCCTCAGAGATACCACCATTGGCAAACTCTTCCACCAGGTCGTCCCCTAGTTTCTGCTTGGCTTGGGCCTGGGTTGGCTGAGAAGCCGCCTGAGGCTTCGTTTTAGACGCTTTCTTACTTGCAGCCGTACCATCGTCGTCTTTATCGGTTACCAAGCCCAGAATCGACGCATACGAGTACCTGCGGGCGTAGGTGATGGCAGACCCACGGCCCTGGGGGTCGTCCCTCTTAGGGTTTAGTTCCAGGGTCCCGCCGATATACTGGCCGCTAGTGTGCATCAGTATAGTAGTTACCGCACCGCCACCTTCAGTTATTTGAGTTACGCTGAGGCCGTGTTCGGGCAATAAACCACCTGCGGTTTGGATTATTTTAGCCAGCGTCGCGTAACTGCTGTTGTTGAAGAAAGTGTTTACCCCATCCTCTCCGATTGTTGGGGCCACCGCCTGAAAGGCTCCCAATGCCTTCGCCAACTCGTTGATGTTCTCTGATTGAATCATCTCTGGTCCTCCTTGGTTCGTGGTCTTCGATAGCGTGTTCAGGTCGCATATTACTTCTCCAATAACCTCTTGGCGTGGCCACGGGTCAGTTCCGGTTTGGGCCTGGCGGGGAAAAACTTATCCTCAGCGGGTCGCACAACGCAGCCGTCGGGGATAATGCCGTCGGCCTCAAATGCTTTTATCAGCGGGCCCTTACGGGTTATCTTGAGCTTGAGAGCAGACTTGCAGTCGTTTTCCATAGCCCATTTAACCGCCATGTCTTCGTCGGCTATCTCCAAGCTGGACTTGCCCATGCGGAAGCCCGCTCGGCCCTGCAAATAGTCCACGGAGCGTTTTTTGCCCTTCTGCTCGGCCAGGTCGTCCTCCACAGCCTCTCGGAACTTATCACCCCACCGCCAATGGAGCTGCTTTTCATGCTCGTCGATCTGGGCCAGCATTACGGCATACTGCTCTTTGAGCTTAGTCCGGCAGGCAGTGGCTTTGTTCAGTTCGGCCAAGTACCAATTCTGGAGGGCGTATTCCTGCTGCTCGTCAATATGGCTGAAGGCATCCTCCAGCATCAAGAGAGCTTCGCTTTTTTCAGCTAATTCAGCTTCACCCATCATCAGCTCCTTTCATTATTGAAAGAGCCTGAGTCGTCGTAATCAGGCTCGATAGGCCAAATCCAATCCAAATCATCGGGGTTTGATGCCGCAGCAGTGAACTCTGTCCAGTTCGGGGCTTTTGCGGCCATGCGATAAACTACAAATACCCACTTATCGTTCCACCCTTTCAACCGCCCATCTTCCGATTGCCCAACTCGTGGTGAATAACTAACCCACCGGCCCTTATCTTTTTCCTGCAATCGCCCTAATTGAATTGGCATCATCAGCTCCTTTCCATAGGACGCTTCGCGTTGGCCCGCCACTTCCATAGGACGCTACGCGTTATCTTGCGCCATATCCTTTTCAAACACATAACTATTCCTTTCGTTATTGCGTACCTGGAGGACGCTCACCTGTCCCTTTACACACCGGGCAGGCGTGGGTTGTTGCGTGGTTCCACGGCGTTGTTTCACCGCAACCATCACATCTTGGGCAAATAGCCATCTCCGGTTCATCATTTTCCATATCCGCTTGTTCGTCCATAGCTATTTCTTTCCTTATTGCGTGCCCTTCTGTTTACGAATGCCAAAAATTATACCAAAAAGAATAAGCTGCAGCAATGAGACCTATGATAATAGCGGCAAGTATACCAAGCGATATGCCAGCACAAGTCTTTAACCACCAAGAACCATTAAGGGTTTTGTCCGTAGCCACCGCGACGCCTAGAATAGGACACGCTACGGTAGCTATGAAGCAAAAGAGGAATGGTCCGTAGTTTGTAGTCTTCATTATTCAGCTCCTTTCCATAGGACGCTACGCGTCGTTATTGCGTACCCTGCGGGCCGGATTCGATAGCCGACTGGTGAACAAGGGGGCCTTGGGCAAGGTCGAATTAGTAGCCATCCACCGCCTTGATTTCCCAAGCTGTCCACATGCGCCTTATCTAGCCTTGGCAACGGCTACTGCGCCAAGTTGCTCATACGTGTCCTTTCCACGCCGCAGCAGGGCACTTCTTAATTTCCCACAGATTCGTCTTTGCCACTGAACATCGCCTCGTTCTTAATCACTAGCTGCGTGTAGTGATATGGGCACAGGTCGCCCTGGAGGACATACGCAGCTCCTTCAGTGTCAGGGTGGCTGATCTCCACCTTTGCCGGCGTTACGCCTTTCCTTCGTCTACATTTCAGCCGATCACATTCACGAATCGTCTTGGTTTCTTGCCTTGTAGCCATGTTCAATTCCTTTATTGTAAGTTCCATGCTTCGGATTCATATCTAGCATACGCTGCGGCTCAATAGTTATCTTGACCATGCTAAGCCGCTCAGTGCCCGGTACGTGAGTCAGTATCTCGACACGCTCCTTCTTAGGGCTAATCGTGAAGCAAGCGTTTCTGAGGTTATTCAGGCGTATTATCTTGCGGCCCAGACGTTCGAGCATTGCGATCTTGGAAGGTTTGGTAGCGGTCATTTTTCTTCTGTCTTGAAATTGATATCAATATCTGCTGCATTCCAACTTTTAAGTGATTTGGCTGCGGCATCAACAATTGCCTTGACTAAACGAGAAGGATGTTTTTCTATTGTATTGCGAACCGCCTTTTCAATTTTATTTCTATTCTGATCAATATACACTTCGACAGCCTTTAGCACAGCATCTCGAACAGCAATTCGCAAACAAGTTTCAATCATATCGTGTTTGTCGTAATATGAATCCTTGGTGATTTTACCCTCGAAATTGACTTTTTGACGAATAGCCTGAGCGGCTATCTGCTCAATGAAAGCATCTTTGCCGTCCAATGCTTCAATAAGAGCAAGCTGTATTTTCTTTTCAATCACAGGTTTTACCAAATCTTGACTAATCTCAATTTTTACAACATCACTCATCATTAGCTCCTTTCATTTTAGCCTGCACCTTTACGGTCAAATACTGACGGCCCCACTGTAGAGCCGCTTCTTTACTTTTTACCAGCCTCCAACTCTTTGCGGTGGTGGTTTATGTGCCACTTTCTTGATATAGCCATAAGATTAGAAGGCCAATCGTTTAGCGTGTCCTTGTCCCTGTGGTGTACAATAGAGCCTTTGGGTAAAGGGCCGTTCTCTTGTTCCCAAACCATCCGGCTTCTTTGTCTCCATATATTCGGATGAGCCACCTTTACCCACAAGCACGACCAGGAGCAAAGCGAGCAATACGCATACGCCTATGATTATGCCACTATCTCGCTGCTGGGACTTCATTCTACCTCGCTCCAGGGAATCTCGACATATATAGCTACGGTTGCTGATTCGTGGCTATTGTCGATAATCTCTATATCGTGTAATTCTCCAATACGAGTATATCTCTCGACATACGTTGTTATCTCTTCAGCCGTCGGCCTCGTAGCCTGGGCCGCTTCGTCAGTTTCAAACTTCCGCATATCGTCAGGTTGGTTGTCCATTTTAGCTCCTTCCAGTTTTTCAGCCAAGTTCTCTGCAAAAGTTTCAACTGCGTCCTTTGGGGTCATGGCTATTCCTTTTTCTTTGAGGGCTTCGATTAGGGTACTGCTGTAGGGGAAACTCCGTAGGATTTTCTTCGCCAACTCCAGCGTGGCGCTGAACGCTTCGCGGGCTTCTACTAGTTTTTGCGGATAGTTAATTTCCAACATATCCCAAGGCGAATCCTTGTCCGCTGAGAGTACATAAACTTCCCTAAACATCTTCCGAAACTCACTCTCCGGCTCAGGCTTAGGTTCGCCAATCTTAGCAATGGTTGTCGGGCTACTAGCTGTACACTCTTCGTGAACCTTCTCAAGTTCCTCGTTCTCTTCTTGAAGTTTCCCCAGCTTATATCTGACCACCCCAACAGCTCTGCAAATATCGGTCAGTTTGTCTGTTATCGCGTCTGTATTCATGTTACGCTCCTTTATAGTGCCCCTAACGCTACGCCCAGCCCACGTTTAGACCTCGATACTACCTCACACCTATGCCGTTTGTGGTGGCAACTACCGTATGACCAATACGTGCAATTCTGATCGTGCCGCTTGCAAGCCGGGTAAGTCTTGGCTATCTGCCATAGGTCGACTGCTACCTCAGCGTCAGAACGTGGGTCCATTATTAGCATTATCGCTCCTTTTTGGTTGTAGTGACTTCGGGTATCACATCAATCGCGGTATCGGTCTCTTTGCTCAATTTTGCCCTAACCACTGCAATTAGATCATCTGGGGTGTGGGCGGAGACCTGGCAATGAATTCCATCAGTGGGGGCACTTTTCCAAAGTGTGGCCCTGAACTCTGTCTTACGTTTCGGTAAAACCTCATTAGTAGGGCTGTATTTGCAGCAAGCAACTATATAGATGGCCCGATCAGGGTATTCTCGAATGAACGCTTCCCGTAGCTCGTTCAGATTCATTATCGCTCCTTTGTAGCCTTGGCAACAACACCATATTCTACCAAATCAAGTTCTTTGACCGGCGTACATGCTTTAACTCGGAATTTGCCATCGGAACCAATAGGAATGCAAACAATGTCCTCTTTCTTGAACTCGCAAAGCAGAATTTTATAGCCTTCTTTCCATTCTCGTAAACACCAATCAAGTGAAGCTAAATTTATTCCTCGCCCACAAGATTTTGTTTCGTCATCATTCCATTTATCAACTTGTGTTTGAGTACCTATTCTATAAATGAGACCCGGATTATAGATTCCAGTATTACTGCTATCTACAACTTTGTATGCCCTAACAGGATTAGTTTGGTCGAGAAGTAGGTACATTGGAGTTGTTAGATATTTATTAATGTTTTCGGCACCCTGGAGGTCGGCACCCTGGAGGTCGGCACCCTGGAGGTCGGCACCATGGAGGTCGGCACGCTGGAGGTAGGCACCCTGGAGGTCGGCACGCTGGAGGTTGGCACCCTGGAGGTCGGCACCATGGAGGTAGGCACGCTGGAGGTAGGCACCATGGAGGTCGGCACCCTGGAGGTTGGCACGCTGGAGGTTGGCACCATGGAGGTAGGCACGCTGGAGGTAGGCACCATGGAGGTCGGCACCCTGGAGGTAGGCACCCTGGAGGTTGGCACGCTGGAGGTTGGCACCATGGAGGTAGGCACGCTGGAGGTTGGCACCATGGAGGTAGGCACGCTGGAGGTCGGCACCCTGGAGGTTGGCACCCTGGAGGTAGGCACCCTGGAGGTTGGCACCATGGAGGTAGGCACGCTGGAGGTCGGCACCCTGGAGGTCGGCACCCTGGAGGTCGGCACCCTGGAGGTTGGCACCATGGAGGTAGGCACGCTGGAGGTCGGCACCCTGGAGGTCGGCACGCTTTCTTACTGCCTGTTGGCAACAATCTCGTATATTTTCAGCCTTAGCCTCATAAAGTATTTTCCCGTCAATGGTCGTAATTTTATATTCCATCATCGCTCCTTCCGTAGGACGCTTCGCGTTGTACGCTGGCGGCCCTCCTTGGCCGTAATGGTCTGCCGTGACCCCAGCGTTATTGTTTACTTTGAACATTGTCACCCAGTAAGATAGCTAGTTCTTCTGATGTTTCCCATGCCTCCCATTGCTCAGTCAAAACGCTATTTTTACTAATAATGCTGCCTTTGTGGATGCCGTTACTAGAAATAAAAGTTCTTGCTTTGATCTTTTTAATATCAGCAAGGCGAATTATTTTAGTATCTCCCTTATAAAAGCTCTTGACTGGCATAAATATAGTACAAAAGAAGTCTTTAGCCATGCGCCCAAAGTCGGGGTGTTCAGTATCATAGTTTCTGCCAATTTCGTGAAAAGCCAAGAACATACCTAATGGTCCTTTCTGCATGGACCCCTAACCCATGGGGCAGTATTTGTATTCCATCACTTTACCTTTTTGGCTACTGTGGCCAAACGTCTTCATCCGACACACCCAAGAGATCGCACAACAAGATTGATTGGCTTCTTAACGGTTCTGTATCTCCGTGTATCCAATTTGCAATGGTGCCTGCGCTTACGCCAATCCTATCAGCCAGCCACACCTGGGACCGGCCCTGTTCGTCCAAAATTGTCTTGATGTTATTCATAATTCCCGTCCTTTCACGGTAAAGTATATCGGCACGTCAAGGAAATGTCAACAAGTATTTCCCGTAAATATATATATATTTTGGGTTTGATGGGCCAAGACTTTTGCTACTAGACACCTGAGATTTAGGACAAAACAGCCAAAATCGATGTTTTTGGGGCTAAAAATAGGGGCCGACGCGAGATGAAAACGCCAGCCCCGAAGGAGAGAAGCTATTGTGTAATGCCCATCGCTCGCCGTCGGCGTATCCTAAGCGAGTTTTCCAGTGATTTGATTGACTGGCCTACCGTATATCCTGGTCTAAAGAAAAGCATGGCCTTAGAATGCTGGGCAGAGAGCTTGTAGTATTTTTTATTGAGCCGGGCCAGTTTCTTTAGATTTCCCGCCTTAGCTGCATCGTCTGACTTTAGCATTATCTTATATGCTTCGCCCTTGTAGAAAGACGATACTAGCGATCTAGCTGAGTTTAGGGCACCTTGGCCATCTATGCCATTGTCGGCGGCGGCCTGGAGAACGTCATTGACAGCCTCTGACATACCGTCTTTGTACCATATTTGTCTTTTGGCATTGGTGAATATATTATCATCAACGTCTGTACGGATCAGTTGGGCCATCGCCGAGCGGGCCTTGAAGAAGGTCATGCCACGACGAAGCGGGAAAGTAAAGGCAAAGTTATTGCCCTTGAGGCTGATAGGCACAGGGCGGCTCAGGATACGAGTCAATCTTGCTGGAATGCTATTGATTCCCGGTCCGCCAAGCTCTTGGTCCCTTCTCCATTCCATTGGGAAGCCGGTCGTAGATATATCAAACAACTGCTCTGTCATAACCTGAATAGCAGGCGAAGCCTTGGCTCCAAAGAATCTGCGGGGGTCTGTAAATAAGGCGTGTAACTCTTTTACTTGCTTGAATCCGCTAACATAATATCTTGTCTGGGGATTTAGGTCTTCCTGGCCCAACAATTTCTTTACCCCTTGGATAATCGACGTAACATCCACATCACCCCTATGGCCTACTTCATTGTCCCAGGCAGGCTTACCCACAGTTACCATGTTCAACCCATTGGTCCACACAGTCATGGCCCCCAACATATTGCGCCAATAGTTTAGCCCTGCCTTGCGATAAGCGGGATTACCGAATTTTAGCAATGGCATCCCCGCTATAAGGATATTCGAGAAGGTCCAATCCGGGGCTAAAAGCGTGCGTCGTAGGAACTGTTGGGCTCTGGGGCTCACGCCCATGCCTACCCAATCAAGCCCACCATATCCAGCATTCACCATCTGAGCTACCGCCGCTTGGATTTTTTCTTTGGGTATATGGGGAAGTTCGACCAACATCTTTTGGGTCAAGTCGTGGTAAGCAAAGACTTTACCACCTTGGTGCAGATTGTCCCACAATTTATGATCTGCCCATTGATTGAATTTTCTAAACCCTTTGACTGCGTCCCGCAAAAAGGGGACACCTCTAGTGCGAGCCTCTATATTTTCCAAAGCACTTACGAACAATCCCCGGCCTGCTTCAGAGGGAGCCCGGAGAATCAATCCCCGCTTTATAGCCTCTTCTACCATCTCTGGATGCAATCTCATCAGTTGCCGCCCAGCCGTCTGAGGCATTACTCGGCCTTTGAATCCTAATGCCCTTGATTCCTTGAGTCCCAATAGTAGGCCCCTTAGTGGATGAGTCGGCGTAGCCAAAAAAGCATTTTGAGATTCGAGCAAAGCCTGAACATGGAACAAGGAAAATCGTAAAGACGATGCCTTGGTCCAGGCATTGAAGGTGTCATAAGCTCGATATACTCGCTCAGGATTAAGCCATGATGTTCCACGAAGCATATCCTTTTTTAGCGGAGTGATTAATTTTATCATATCAGCCACTTCAGGATGGGCGAAAATGGCCTTGCCGCTTTTGGACAAAAGGGGATGCTGAACTCTTACGAATGTTTCGGCAATGTCTTTGGGTAATTTGGCCAATCCCGCTTCACCAACAGTTGCTGGAATCATTACACCATCGACAGGAATCTTCAGGTTTTTGAGAGTTTCGTAAAACTCTATATTGCTGGCTACCGCCACGTTCCTGCTCACCCACTGCTCAAGCGAACGGACAGGGTCAAGCGTTCTAGGAATTAGGCCGGCTTCTATTCCTTCTTTGAACGTAGGGATTATTCTACGTTTAGCATTTGCGCTATTGCGAGAAAACGTCTTGGCGAAGTCCCGAATCACCTTGCCTTTACCCACCCATTCATGGGGAACGTAGTTCTCTATAAACTTGATATACTCTTCGTCCGTGAACGCCTTGAGCATTTTATTGACATTTTGCCGCTCTCGCTCAAACAAGAAACTAACCCTGCGGGCAATACTTTGTTGGCCCGAAGTTAATCGTTTACTCAGTTGTTCAAAAGTATCACCCTTGATATAAGGATTGCCAGTCTTTTCGATAAAGAATACCATGTCTTCGGCAACTTTGTCATTAGGAATCCCCCTGCGAAGTTCTGCTGTTTCCTGGTAGATACGGAACGTTCTTGCCCCCACCGCCCTGGATTGCTTGATTACAGCAGCACGAGCAGCTTTGCGCATTTCTAACGATTGCCCTTTCAATGCCGCAGAAATCTCTGGTACACGAATCTGGCCCGGAGACAGCTTATAAGGCAACTCTCTATTCACCAAAGACGTTGGCACGACTGCGTTTGATCGCACGCCTTGAAGGCGATCCACAATCTTTCCTTTAGTGGGTATTGTGCTTTCTCTAAGTGCTTTTTGAACCAGGGCTTTTTCTTTCTGGCTGGCTCTGACCACACCAGGCGTACCCGCCATTTTCTTTTGTAGAAAATCAAGTTCTTCTCTGGCCCGAACACTCATTTGCTTTAGCCCGGTCTTGGCCCTGGCTGTGAATTTCTTGGCCACAGCGGAAGCCTTGTCTACGCCATAGGACAAAATGAATCCGTCTCTAGCGGCAAGAACGGCAGCTTCTGGGTCTCCGGGTTTGTCCAACCACGACATCATCGCAAAAGACATCGCTGCTTGGAATCCCTGATGGGCTTTTACAATAAGAGCGGATTTGCCAAACACCGATCCACCCATTATTGAAGTGGCGATCCCTACGACGTCTGCAATAGTTTGCATTTTCTTTTGTGTTCTAGTAATAGCGGGAATATCTTGAAGTGGAGGTTCGCCTTCTTCACGAATACGGGCGGCTTCAGCAAAAGCCTCCTTGGCTCGCTGAGATTGCTCTGACCCAAAGGCCAGCAGCCGTGTACCCAACTCCGGGTCTGGGACTATTTCGCCAGCCAGTTTAGACACTTCTGCCACAACAGTTCCAGCCACGCCACCGATCAATTCTCCCGTTGCCTCGCCAAGCAGTGGGTTTCTTTCTGCTTGCTCAAATAGTTTTTCGGAATCGGCTACAAGCGATCGTCCAAAATCTCCTATTTCCGTTCCAGAGAAAATACCGAGGTCCAATATCCCCCCTGCTTCTACCAGGAGATTTCCAAAAGCCCAATGAGCCATGCCCGTTATATTATCTGGATGTGCTGATTGACCTAATTTTACACCTTCTTGGACTAATCTATCGTTCAGATCGCCAACGTCTGTGGCTATACGATCAAGCCTGGTATGCACCCCTTCAGTAAGTTTGCTGCCTCCTGTATGAAATTCTTCTTTCGCTAACCGTTCCTGCTCCAAAGCAAACCTTTGGATGCTTTGCCCCGCTGACGGGCTAAGGAACTCTCCAGCCTCACCCACTAATCCCGCCGCTTGAGCAAACGCAAATCGGCCAGCACCAACCACTCTATCAGTCAAGGAAGGCTCTGGTGGCGGAACAGGAATGATCTCCGGCGGTTCTCCGATATAATCCTGGGCATTTAGTAGGGGCTCAGGCGATTCTGGTCCTTCTTCCGCCGGAGTCCAAGAGGTAAAGGTAGCTAATGGTTCCCGTATGGGTGGTATCCTTGTTATCTCAGCAATCAACTGATCCGGAGTAGCTACAGGCACAAGGTCATCTTCAGGCATAGTAAAAGGCGTAACTGTGGGCGTGGCCTCTTCGGGAACTGCTCGGTCTATAGGTTGCCACGGCGTAAAAGTAGGCATCTCTAACTACCTCGCTCTTCTCGTTTTTCTCACTTGCTGTTGAAGCCACATTAGAAGTTCTTGCTTGACCGAGTCTGGGAACTTCCCGCTAACGTGTTGCTCGAATATCTGTTGGGCTGTAGCTTCAGTTTTTATAGTTCGCTTGGCCCACATACTTTTGATCAAAGCCACGCCTTTTTGTATATCCGGATTGGGCCTGGTTCTTCCTGTATCTCCGATAGGAACAGCCGTTGCCTGCAAATTCAGCTTTTGGAGCTTCGCTGCTATAACTGATGTTCTGGCAACATCTTGAGTCTTTTCCAAACTGGCCTGAGCAACGGCCCTAGCGTTTTCAAGTGCAGTTACGTTGGCTCTCGCACCTGCAACTGTGGCCAACTGGCTGTTATGCAGAATAGTTCCCGGCACAAGTTGCCCCGTCTGTACACCCCGGTTCAGTATCGCCGTTTCTTTTTGGGCACTGGCCCGCGCCGATAGAAGCCTTTTACTTATGCTTCCTATCTGAGCACGAACAGCTTTTACATTACCTACATTCTCTAAAATTATTAAGTCAGCGGCTTCTTTTTCGAGTCTAGCCGCTTCAGCCTGCTGCGTTTTATTTACCAAATCTTGTGTGAATGCCAAAGAAGCCTGTGTTTGCAGATTTCTCAAATGCTCCTGTGGAGTGAAACCGATAGGTACTTCTTCTACTGCGCCAGTAAACGGATTCTGAACTTTCGGCCTTTGCGGTGCATTTCTAATTATATCTGCACTAGGAGCAGATATTGGTGGTTCACGTTCACCTGCTTCCGCTAAAAAACTTCTAGTATCTACTTGTAAATCGGGAGGCAATCTCCTATTAAGTCCAGTCAATCGTCCAGAAAGACCTCTTATTCTAGCATTGATATTTGCTACATCTTTTGCCTTTTGAGCCGGGCGGATTTTTTCATTGCCTTCAATATCTAATCGTTCCTGTCTAAGTTGTTGTATGTTATCGCTAGTTTTATTTATATTCTCAAGTGTTTCCTTAGTATTAAGACCGCCTGCCTGTTGACCTTGTTGAAGTTGCCTTGTTCTCGCCTGAGCCTGAAGAGTCTGGGCTTCCACTAATCCGAGCCTCGCCTGTTCCAGCGGATTCAACGGCTGCGTTGCCCTGGCCCGTGCCTGCTGCTGCTGGAGCAGAGCATTACCGAACAACTGTTGGCCCATACCCAGCGGCAAACCCTGTAGCGCCTGGGCCAGTTGGGCGTTACCACCAAAACCCTGAGCGGCTTCGATAAGGCTCTGCCGCTGACCACGTTGACCAAAGCCCTGCACAAGTCCTTGGGCTATCGGGGCTAGGGCCCTGAACCTGTTTTCGCCGGGAATTATCGGAATATTTGCCATTGTATTCTCCTATCCAAAACCAGCCAAAATCTCTTCAATTCCACCCCCAGGTCTAGAGCCAAGACCGCCAACATTGAAACCTGCCGGGCCTTGACTCCCTCCGCCGCCACCAAATAATCCGCCTATCCTACCCAAAAGGCCAGTAACTGCACCGGCACCAGCTTCTGTGCCCAAAAATTGACCTATGGCCGGGCTAAGTGCCCCTAGTAGACCAGTATCACCCTGTTGGAAGAACGGTTGTTGGGTTTGAGTACCCAGCAAAAGCGGCAACAAACTCCGCAATGCAGGATTATTGATAGCCTGAGATTCGAGGAACCTCTGCTGTTCAGCGGTAATCTGCTGTTGCCCGAATGCTCGCTGTCCACGGCCCGCCTGGATAGCCTGACCGGCTAATCCTGCCTGCTGACCGGCCAGAGATTGCCCCTGCTGGGCGATCTGGCCCGGACGCAATGCCAAGGTGCCTAGTTGACTTACCCCCGCTAATTGGCGGTTTTTCTGGGCTTGTTCGGTCTGGAAAAGCAGGTTGGCTAACTGTGAACCTAGTTGGGTACTGAGTCGCCCGCCAGCCTTGGCCAGAGCGGTATTGAGGAACCCACTACTTCCAGCACCCCTGCTGACCGCACCTTCGAGGATGTCTTCCTGGATATCTCCAAAAGCCTCTCGTGCCGGGGCCACGAACTGTTCCTGGAACTGGGCTCTGGTAGCCGTGGGGTCAAAATCAGCCAAGGCAGTTTGTAATGGCGCCTGAGCCTGCTGGAGAAAACCCAGCGATTGTGAAGGATCAAAGGGCTGTTGCCTGCCCAGAAGGCCGCCAAAAGCTTGTAGTCCCTGTTGTTCTAAGGGGTCTTGGGCGGCTACCCGCTGGCCGGGAAATACCGGACCGGGCTGACCTATCTGGCCGGATACCAGAGAACCCAGTTGACCGAATGCCTGCTGTTGGGTGGGGTCCAGAAGATTGACATTCTCAATGCCGCCACTGCTGCCAAAGATGTTTTCCAAGAAACTAGCCATCGTCTTTTCCTTTCTTCTTAGGTTGTTTAGGCTCCGGAGGCAATGACCTGATAGCACCCAGAAGAGTTTCTACCTGCCGCAAAACCCGGATTCCGCTGTATTTGAATGCCTGATCGCACATCTGAACTATCATTGCCTTGCCTTCTTCATCAGTTTGAATAATCATCTCGCACTCCTTTGTTAGGTTCCGCCAATCTGCTTAACCGACATATTGCCATGCGCTACGTGCAGTATTTTTCCACTAGACGTTTCATTTTTCGCCGCCAGAGAAACGACCTGATTCGCCGCCAAATCAACGCTGCCCACTCCGCACGCATTACCCGTATCCGTCGAATTTTGCAAAGTTCTGTGGGCCTGCCCTTCGTCCTGAACAACACCGTCGACCATTATGGCATATTCTATTTCTTGTTTAGATCCTGGCGAGGCACTAAAATCCGTAGACAGGCTCCAAACCACTTCATACATTCCCGCCTTAAGCACAGTAATCCCCGGATCTGTAAAAGTGCAGCCATTAAGATGTCCTGCCGTCCAAGCGGTAGCTCCGTCTAGTTCATAAAAAGTTCCCGAGTTTACTAAGGTTGTGGCTATCGTAACATTGGTGAACATGTGGCCATTGAGCAAACCACTTCCGTCTCCCGTCCAGAAGGTGTCGCCGCCGGGGAGAATTGCTATATAAGTTGTTAGCGGAGTCCCAGAGGTACCGCTATTGCCAATGCGAACGGCTCCGTCGGCAAAGAGATCGAGGAAACTATTCGTCTGGGAATAAATACCCACATCCGTATCACCGAAATAAATCTTCTCGGTGAAGGCTTCCATTTCTGTCGTCTGCATGAAAATGTCGTCTACAAACTGGAAGTAAGTCTCATCCTTCATCCAAACGAATGTGCCTTGAACCTGACCCCCTCCCGTACCTGATATGAGATTAAACGCAACGTCGGTGTTGTCTCCGGTCCTGAAGGTAAAAGAACCTGCCTGCATATTCAAAAGGTCAGTAGGAGTCTTGGCATTAGCAACAATATCAAGTTGAATACCGGTGTGCCGAATATAACCATCTCGGTTGCCGGTTACCTCTGTTCCGAAATAAAGCGTCGCGTTTGTAGCGGCTTCCAGGAAAATATCGCCTGTTGTTGTAATGTCGTCCCCAGCAGTAGCCGGACTCAGCACTGTTCCTGTTCTGTCCCAATGTCCAAGAACTCCACTTGTCGGCGCGGTAGAACTAAGCTGTTTTGAAGCATCGGTATACACAGATGAACTTGCATCAAGTCCGTTATCGATCAACTGAGCGACTATCACTGTTCCTATGGTTTCGATATTGCCAGCCTGGAAGTCCCAATGTCCGGTATTGCCATCCAGGAAAACCGCTGTGCCGTCGTCCCAATTTATCTGGAAGTCAAAGTCAAGATTGCTGTTATTGATAATTATCCCAGCACTATTTACTCGTAGGTACTCAAACGACGGCCCGTCTAAAACTCGCTTCAAAGTAAACACTCCAGCATGATTTGCAATTTCCCATTCCTCGTCAGCAAAAGTGTCATCAAGGTGCAAGGCAGGATTGTTTTTCTGAATCGTAAGATCGCCGATCATAACCCGCGTACCATCAATCAGTAAATACTGAGTGTGGTCGTCGGCTGGAGCACCCAAGTCATCTAGAACTCCGTGAGAAAGCGGGGTACTACCATCGACAATTTCCTCCACGATCTCAATCTCAGTATTGAGTCGCTGAACGATGTCATAGTACATCTTCTCAATCCAGTTCAGAACATCGTCAAAATAGTTGCCGAAGTTCCTGTCCTGGGCACTTCTGAACTGGTTGGTATGTGAAAGTTTCTCTAAAGTCATTTCAACACAGACTTTCCAGCAGGTCTAAAATAGGGGACCATAGCGTGAATACGTAGTCTCTGATTAGACTCCGTATGTGATATTTGCACCTGATGCACTTGGCCAACACAATTACAAAAGGCCCGCTTCCACACCTTGCCACCTATTTGCCCGCCGTCGAGTGTAATCACCTGAGTGGTATGGGCGGAGACCTGCCAGTCAACGTAAAAACTCACCGTAAAACTAATATCATCATCGGCGTCACACAGGAAATCTATCCAGCCGAACCCGGCCTCAAAACCTTTGTCTCTAAAAGGATTCATATTGGCCGTGCGAATATCCAGTGGTATATCAGAACCATTGTCGTCCCCGCCAACATTGGCCTGATAAACAATTCCGTCAATACTGCCTATCATGGTAATGGGATAACCAATAGCTCTGGTAGGATCGTCAAAACTATAATCGATGGTATCCAAAACGTCTTCGATACTATCAAGCAACACGTCGGATTCTATCCGAGTCAAGCCCAGGGAATGAGCGGGTATTCCATAGGTGCTCCAAGACCATTCAAACTGGCCGTTATTGATCGTATAAGTACCTACCAGAATCGAATCCGGGGCCGTGGCACTGGGCGTACTATAAGTAATCCAAATCTGCAAATCTTCGGCCCTTTGCAGACTATAATCATAATCAATCAGGTCGAGATTGAAACTAAGTGGCAACTGCCGTATCTTTTTGGCCATATCCCAGGCTTGCCTTGAACCTGCCGCTACCAGGCCGTTGGGACCCATGCACATAATGAGATTATCTTCAACGGAAACTATACTCTTAGCTGCCGCACAACCTTTGGTGGGCGATACCCTGAACCACTCAAAAGGTAGGTCTGTATCTCCGGTATAGATCAGTTTCCAAATACTGTCCCTGAAAAAAACAATCAATTCTTCGCTCAAGAACTTAGCACCAAGAATCTTATCCTCAGTGGGACAATCCACAAAGTTATTGGCGGGCCAGGTATCAGGATCGTTGATTGACGACCAGCGAGCACGACGGGGATAGGCGGCGCCAAACTCGATATCACTCAGAAGCAGTAATCTTTGCTTGAATACCAGGGCTACTTGGACGCCCAGCACGTCATTGTCCGGCCCACCCTCGACGCCTAGGTCTATGTATAATGGCACAAGTTGATGATGGGTGCCAGCGTCATCGGTAGTATAGCGATACAAATAGTCCTCGGCGTGGCCATTGCAAATATAGGCCGTATCATTCCAGTTTTCGACCAGAAAGAACTTGAAGAAGTCGGCGGGCACGGACCCGGTATTAAGGGCGAATTCGTAATCTTGTTCAATGCCATCGGCTATTCCATGAATATGACCTGCCCCACCAGTAGTGTCTTGTAAATCCTCTCCATTAGTAAAATGAGAGACCACACCTATCGCTGCTTTAGTCAGGATTATCCAACCATCCCAATCGCCGTCGGTAAAAGCACCGTGATCTCTGATAATGGATTCAATAATGGCAGTGGCTCCGCTACTGGCCCCTACAATAGTCTCGCTAACCACAGGTGCATGATCTTGATTAGAACCCGGCTTGATATGAATTTTCAACCGTGTCTTATCGAGAAAAGCCGTAGTACTCGTATCCCACTCGTTCAGGCGTTTGGTATCCAGGGCGATCAGGAACTTAGTATCGTCCTTGATATAGTTGGCCACGGCCATTACCGCATTGCCGGGATTAGAATCTACCGGCGGCGTGGCATTTGTAGTTGTGTGAATTATCTCGCCATATTGAGAAAACCCCCGCCGCTTCTCGATAACCCCGTCGATTATATGGGCATTACGAAGAGTCTCGAAAGCGTCTTGGGGCAATAGCCAGGGATCGCGCGAAGTAACCTTGCCCACCTGAAAATCATAGATTGGAAATGGTTGATATATGCCCATATCATGTTAGTGCTTTCTGCTCGTCGCGGGCCATCGTTGCCAACTCACTCAAAGGCTTGAGTACGTTCCGCTGCTGCTCCTGACTCTGCTGCACGCCTATCAGTCTATTATGTAAATCCTGAACCATGAACACTATCCGCTGGGTTGCGCAATCGCTTATCAACACCGGCTTCTGGTCTTTCTGGGTCCACCACGTAGCCACATGGTTAGGACATTCTTCGGCCACCTTGATCTTCAACCGTTTGGCAATCACACAACTTGAGAATTTGCAGGTATCGGTCATAGGTAAGCATTCTTAGAAGCCAAGATTCCCACGGCAGCAACGGGCCGCCAAGTATTTGCCGTGGCCGAACTGCCCGTCGCCCCTCCACTCGCGTGAGCGTGAGCAGAAGCTGCAACTGCGGCAGAATTTGCGGCGATGGTTATAGCTGAACCTTCAGTGGCAGAACCGCCGACAGTAACTTTTCCGCTACCAGACTCATCATTTGATAGTTTGTCGGTTGGGATATTATGTGTATGGGCAGGCAAACCACTTTGAGCGGCAGACAACGTTACAGCGGCGGTTGCCGGATCGGTATGGGTATGCCCAGGTTGTGTCCAAGTTCCAGACGGAGCAGCAATACCTCCTGTTTCGTAGGGAGTTCCACCAGCGCCGCCATGCAAAGCAAGCAAGCCGTCAGTTACTGTTTCGACTATCGTCCAACCTGTAGGAGCCACATTAGCAAAGAACCACATCTTGGTCCCATTGGGAATAACGTCGTCATCCAACATAACCCGGCGAACAGTACCAACACCATTGCGAGCCTTGGGGATGCCCGTATCGTTCCAATAGGTAAAATGGCTAGCTACGCCAGTAGCGTTGCCGGATCGATCGTTCAGGGTAACTTGTTTGTGATGACCATCTTGTGTGCCATCGGTAAGAGCATTATGATCTTGCTCTAATATCTCTTCTATGCCAGCATTATTATCTCGAATCAAATTATCCAGATTCTTGGCTACTATTCCCTGGGCGGGAATGTTCTTGTCCCATGTTGCCATAACCTTGTCCTTCTATGGTGTATCTGCACCAATCTTAGTTGCAATCGCAAAAAGCCTATCATTCATCTTGTCGAGTTTATGGTTCATACTTCGTTGCTCTTTGAACATTTTATCATAATTCTTTTCAAAAGTATCATGTTCAACCTTGTTTGTGGCTATCTCAGACGTCAGGGATTTATCCAAATCTACTGTTTTGCTAACCGTCCATTTTGAAATACCTAAGGTCAATGCTAAAACAAGAGCTACAATTATCGGAACCACGATTCTAGCCAACTTGATTGATCCGTTCTGCTCTCTAGCCATTGTTGCTCCCTAAAATGTGCCGCCGCCCACCAGTCCACGGGCAAAACGTACATTGGTGTTACCGCCGCTATCGCTAATGGAATCCCCGAAGATTGCCCTGGCGTCTAGGTAGTTACTACTGCCCAGGTTAACATTTATTATTGCCGCACTGCCGCCGCTTCCGCTTATGATAGGCGTGCTCGAAGCACTGCAAGTTATATTGGCAGCATTGAGGTTTCCACTGATGACTATCACAGCATTGCCAAAGTCAAGTTCATTTAACGTTGGTGGATCACCGGCGGTTACAAGATTAACTAAACTTGCTATGGCAACTGTGTAATTCCCATCGCCCAGGTCTAGACGGCCTCCAAGGTTCGTCCCGCTAGCCGTGCCTATTGAAACAGCCCCCAAACTACTACCCGAACCACCAATAATCAACTTTGCCCACTGATTGTTGGTGGTCCCGTAAATCTTAGTGGAAACAACCGTCATTGTGCCGCTTTGCGTAAAGTTCTGATTGTTCGCAAAAAGCTCAAAGGCATTTGCTACAATACGACCGTTATTTGAGGAACCTCCTCCTGGACTAAATATGCGAACCTTCGCGTTTCCGTCAACTTCACCCAGCATATTTAGAAAATTATTGGCCGGCGGGTTTTGAGCACGAAACCAAAAAGCACCCTTCAATGTAACTTCAGCCGCAAGTGTTGCTTTTTTGAATCTAACATCTCCGGTCATTGTGGCGTCAAAAGTTGCACCCGCACCAACTATCAATTCTGCAAAAATCTTGCCTCCGCTGTTAAGTTCGCCTTCAGCAGTCATCGTCCAAGTGCCCGTGCTCGTGAATGTGTCTGCTGACAGAATAATGCTGCCAGCGATTGTATGAGCATCCCCACCATCTACATAAGTTCCTCCAGTCAACGTGAAGGAATCCCAGAACTGAGTACTAGCAGCCGTGTGCGTTCCGGCGGTGTTTATAATCAGAGCGGCTGCACTAGCACTTACCGTGGTTACATTACCTGTGCCGTCAAGAGTAACTATTAAATTATCAGGAAGTATGTCGGCAGCCGAAAAATTCCCAGAGCACTCAATCTCGCTCCCATTGCTGGCTGTAATCGTACCCGCTAAAGCAACTGCCCCATCAACGGCTATCGAATTAACCCCCATCCCCAGAGCGCTGCTATACCCAGTCATAGTCAAAGCAGCAAGTTCAGCCGAGTTCTCGTCTAAGGTAATTCCACCTGAGTTAGCCGTGAAGATAACCATATCACCACTAACAGGCTTGGGTTGGTTCTTGGCGTTATCATCAGCAAGGGACCACGACGCAGCAGACCAGTTTGTCGGGCCAGCGTCCTGGGTAGGATAAAGTGTTCTCATAAAACCTCCGACTGAAACAGTTGGAACAACGGCGGTTATAGTAATTACTACTACAGGCGACGACCCAATCGCCATGCCATAGGTCATTGCTGCGGTAGGAGCCACAGCCGGAATGGCCTTGGCCGTAGCCGTTACCGCTGTTCCGTAGACCATTGCAGACCCAGGTGCGGCGGCGGCAATGGTCGCGGGCGTGCCTGTAACATCAACCCCCGATGCCGTTGCGGGAGCAAAGGAAGCAGCAGAAATAGCCCATTCTATTCCATTGCCGTACCCATTACCCCAACTCATTGTTTGCGAACCGGCAGGAGTTTTGGGGCCATTCGTATCGCTTCCTCCTGCTGCCCTATAACTACTGTCAATGTTTACACTCCATCGTTCACTATTGTCGCAGGTAAAAGTCTGACCACTGCCTGCTACGTAACCAACCACCGTACTAACAACCCAAGAATTATCAGCTGACGTTGTAACATTAATAGTAGGCGTTGTAGAATCTGCTTTCCCTCCATTATGTGCGTCTGGCTGGCTACTTTGTTTCGCGCCTGTATATGAAATCGCTCCGCCCGCCGCCTGGCCTATCGTATCTGAAAGGGTTACCGCAACGGTATTGCTCCCTGTATCTGGAGCAATAAGATAATAAAGAGTACTACGAAAATTGAGAGACCCTTCCTCGCCAAGATCAGACCTTACGCTGGCCATTGGGTCTGAATTATAAGTTATGCCAGTAACCGTTCTATCCGCAGAACTCGAATGTCCATCACCAACAACTAAAAGTCGGTTACCTCCTGTGCAAGTATGGCTCCACGAATAACTACTGACAGCAGTTTTCTTTCCAGAATTACTGGCCGCATCAAAAGCAATAGAATTAGGCCCATCCCCCATAGGCGGCTCAGGAAAGTTTGGCAATTCATCTACTAATTCAGTTCGCTTCGGTTGGGGATAGTTTTTTATTCGGGTGATATCCCAATACTTCTTGCCTGTAGTTTGAATCCTTACAGTCTCACCTTTAGCGTCCCGAAATTCATCGTAGTAGCAATGCTCACCAATAACCAATTCAACTTTTTCCAGCCCAGTGATATTGTGACTAGATTCTACATACTCAAACTGCGATTCATCTTTTGATTTCGTGCGAACGTAGTAACCAACACCAGTTTCGTCTAAAGCATATTGGTCAATACCCAAATCGCCATCAACCGTATTGAAACGCAGCGTTTCGTAAGAACTAAGCCATTTGTTGCTGTATTCTAAAGCCACAACATCATCCTATGTTAGTTGCAGAATACCCTCGACGTTCCAGGTATAGACAATATCCCCGCCGCCGGGGGTATAGGGAGCATCATCATCTATAAAAGCGATAGGAATACCATCTGTGTCGTCTGTTACAAATAGGTATAGCACTAGACCGGCCACCTGCCTTGTGCCTGCGCCCACAGCAGCAAAGGTCAGATCAGTGGCGTCGAACTCGCCCCGATCGTTGGCATCGTCATTGGTAACTGCTTCGTTGGCCAAGGCTTCCCGACCGTATCCCGCACCATCAAGCTCGTCCAGTGTAGTGAATTGGTCGATAAAAGTCTTGTCTTCCTCAGTATCGCAGGTCGTGTTAGTCATAACCAATATGGCACGAATGTCGCCGGTCATATTAATCGTCCCATCCATCAACCCTTTTTTTGCGGTTGTGTAAATAAAATTAGCCATTAAATAATCTCCTCATAAATAGGAACATTCTTAGTCGGCTCCTCAACCCGAACCCTGACATAAAAAGGTTGACGCTCCAACAACTCGCAAACAACCACTCCCGTAGCCAACGGATTATCTTTATCCACAACTCCATCAACTTCCGCGAGAACGCGAAGGGTCTTGCCGTTCTTAATCCAAACCCGACTATTAGCATTGCGATATTTGACAAACAAAGAGTTAGGTTGACCATCAACCTCACGCTCCATCAACTCAACCTCTTGCCCGATATTCGTGAATATCTCATCGCCAACCTGTTTGTAAACTATCGGTGGTTTATACGCCATTTCTCAAGCCTCCAGATAATAAACTATATGGCCCTACTCCTGCTCAGGGAGCGTAATAGTACCAAATATAACCACGGACGCCGACTGTTCCGTTAGCTACTTCATCTAGTCCCAATGTCTTATTTACCGTCGTGGTAACAAATCGGTAGCCTGGATCACGTTTAAGATGAACACCACCATAGGCAGGGAAAAACATAGGGGGAGCATTGGCTAAAATTGCAGGCGTCCCTGCGGGGTCTTCTACCCATTCTATCTCGCTTTGGGCGTCAACCATCAAAAACAGTTCCACGACGTATATTTTATTACCTCCACTAGCCGCAACCAACACCCCGCTATAAGCACCACCAGTCATATTATCATCATCTATTCGGGCAAATGCTAGGGTTACGTTAGTGTGGGCAATCTTTGCCAACGGCCCATCGGTGGTCGTCCCGTCGAGTTCGTCCTCGGCACCTTCCGTAGCTGTTTTTATGGCCCCCGTATCAGCATCTATTGTATTGAGTTGGCTTGTTACCAGCCGTAACTTTGCTGTAAGGCTACCTACGCCACCTTGAGTAGCAACGGAATCCGCAGCGGCCCCTATGCCGCCCTCTAGGCCATCAACGGAAGCATCTAGGGCTAGCAACGATGTATTCAGGTTCGTTCCGGCGTTGGCCGTAACTGTGCCGGTAATAGACGCTATGGTATCAACATTGACATATAATGCACCATCAGAGTCAACTTGCCCTACCGACCAATCTCCATCTGTTCCAGCCAAGGCCGCAAGAGTGTCGTTGCGAACAAAAAGAACACCCTGTCCTTTAGAACCAGACTTGTGCGGATTGTCCTCTAAGTATGACCGCACTTCCCAACTGGCACCCATGGCACAAACCACAAACAAAGTGCCCAATACAGACCATAAAACAATTCTGCGCTTACTCATCGTCGATCCTTTCTAAAAACCATGATTGGGCCTGCGACCATAGAAGTCTTCAACAGCCACCGGCTGGGCTCGAACGCCTACCAACTGGGAAATAGCCTTGCGTTTTATTATCGTTACTAAATAATCATAGCCAAACGGCCTACGGGTCAAATCTTCCACCGCCGTAGTATCCAGAACCTCGATCTGTATCTTAATAGCAGAACCGTAGGCAATAGCCTCACCCCAACTGGATTGCAGGGGCAGACTACTATCAGAAGTCAACTCCGTGGTAGGTCGCTGCTCAGCCCAGCCCTGAACGGTATAAGTAGTATCATCAGGGATAGGCCGCAGCCGAAACTCTTCACCAGCCCTGATAATGTCTACCGGTTGCTGAGTAGCCGCACTGTCATCTTCGGGATATCGCCGCAAAAAGGCCGACAGGTCGTGCCATAAAGTCAAGGGGTCTACTGCGTCGTCATCACCGTCGTCAATGGTGAAATCCCTGATGTCAATAATATATGCGGGAACAGTATATTCACCAACGTTTTCGGTGGTGTCAAACGAGTAGAACCCCTCAGTATCAGGCAGGTCAATCTCACCCGGCCAGGTATTGACATAGAAATCGTTGATAAAATCATCGATATCGCCGTCGCTTATCTGGGCGGTACTCGGCCTGCCTGTCAGCGAGCGAACCTTAGCCCTGATCCTTGATAACGGCCATGTTGCGGCCATGACTAGCTCCTATTTACTACGGACCGTCATTGGTGAAGACATCGCCATAATCAGCATACGTTACCAGTACCGCATAGCGACCAGCGCTAAGCGTAGACCAGTTAGCCGAAGGTGTGGCATTTATCCACACATTACGAGCCGCGTTGGTAACTGCAATGATTGGTGCGCCGCCAGCAGCTCCACCAAAGACTTCATTGAGTGCATCAACGGCCACAGCTCCCAGAATGCCATCAGTTCCTGTAGTTATGCCAATGTCTATCGACATCGTGCCCCCGACGACGGCCTCAAAGCAACGAATCTGCACGGCTACTATTTCGGCATAAGCCGGAATCAGTGCCCCGAAGTCCACAAACTGCTCGTTTACGTTGGTTTGATCATCATCAAACTGGAAGTCGTCAGTAGACGCGTCATCGTCAATAGAGATAGTCTTGATAACCGTCTTGTACGTAGCAAGATGCACATCCCCGCCATCAGTGATAGCGAAGTTGTCCGACGTAATATTCACATCGCCCGTTGTGTTACCGATAGTTGTACTTGACCCAGCAGTTACTGTTGAAATCAAAGTGGATTTCGCAGCTGGGGGGTTGATAGTAATATCACCGGCAGTCGCATATAGGCTGACCGCGTCGGTTCCAGTACCAGAACCTTGAAGAATCAGAGAAGAATTTCCGCCACCAGCTTGAAGAAAGGTCCAGTCGTCAGCATCGCTATTGGCTGTGTGAGTATAGGTAATCGTTCCGTTAGCGTCATGGGTTACATCGCCTATGCCAGTGAGAACACCGGCTGTGGTAATGCCCCAATCGCTCGAATTAAGAGCAATCGTATTGTTTCCACCGCCTATGCTAACGGCCGCCGTGGTAGTTCCAGTCCCTATGCCCACGGTAAAATTGGAATCGTGATTGATGGTCGATGCAGCTCCACTGACGGTTATACCCAACGTAGTGGTAATCAAACCGTTGGAGGTAAACGCTCCCATGTTGGTCGCAATTCCAGTGGCGTCTATGGCCCAATCACTTGAAAGTAAGGCCAACGTACCAGATGCGTTACCCATAGAGTTGACTAATCCAGATGTTGCAGCTACGGTAACATTTCCGGTGGTGGTTGTACCGACGCCAGCATCAATGCTAACATTGCCAGCAACTACTCCAGTTCCACCATCAATGTTGACCGCTCCGCCATTTCCGCCAGTTCCACCATTAGCCGCTCCAGCGGTTCCACCAGTAAGATTCAAGACCCCACCAGCCCCACCAGTCTGAGTACCAGCCCCGATTCCACCAGTTCCACCTTGAGAAGTAAAAGCTCCACCAGCTCCGCCGTCTACATCAGTAGTAGCGGCTCCACCGGTTCCGCCTCTTGCTGTGCCAATTCCACCAGCCGCAGCAGTCCCGGTTCCATCACCAGCCCCGCCAGTTCCGCCAAGTAAATTCACGGCACCACCAGCGGCTGCATTTTCGTCAGTATCACCAGCTCCGCCGGTTCCACCCTGGACGGTCGTGGCTCCGCCAATTCCACCTACATCAATACCCGTGGCCGCAACACCACCTGTGCCGCCGAGGAAAATCGCGGTTCCGCCAACCTGTCCGGGTGAGGCACCAGCAGAAGCAGCGCCAAGAGAACCTTGAACCAGAACATTGACGCCAACCGCTCCCTCGCCAAGGCCAGTAGTATTGTCGCCTATGACGATCTGGTCGGTTGCATTCAGGTCAATCTCTATCAGGTTCACCCCAGCAGATGAATAGATGCGAAATACATCATCCAAAGCGTCCGGCACCTTGAGGAACCATGAAGATTCAACGTCGAAAAGAACATCTCCATTTGCAGCCCCGTCGACGATGAAAACAATTCCGCCGTTAGTAGTTTCAAATGTTATTGCCCCAGCCGTTCCGCTATTGGCAACAGCTCCCTGAGCATCCATCTTGAATTGATCAACAACGGCTTCAGTAGCGACACCTAGAATCTTGCCACCGGTGGCGGTTAGAGCGATGTCATAAGTAGCCGAAGTAGTAAGATCGAAACCACCAGAAGACACGAAATTAACCGCTGCTTGGGTTGCTTCGGTAGTAGTGAAGTTGAATGACGTATTGGTAACAAACGACATATCTTCAGTACCAGCCGCACCGGCAACCGTAAAGGTCATTCCGCCAGCAGAGGTTGACAAGGCCAGTGCGTCTTCATTCGTTCCAGTAGACTTAAGCAGTAACCTTGTGTCCTGTACTCCAGTAACCTGGATCGTCAAGTCGTCAGTGCCGTCGGAAGGCAGGGTTATACTGGAATCTTCGGCATCAAAGGCGATAGTGCCTATACCGGTCAGGTCATCAACTAAACCAAACTGTAATTCGTCAACGCCCGTGTAAGATTTCAATCCCACGGCGTTGGACGCAACGTCCATGTCAATAGCCAGGTCTTCAGCGCCAGCGTCCACAAAACGGAACTCGGTGTTTACCGCATTATGGAAACTGTCCCCGCTGTCTAGAATAATACCCGAACTGGCCGTCAAACTAGTTGCCACCGTCAGGGTTGGGATCACGCCTGATACAAACGTAGCTGCTCCGGCCTTAGTTACCGTCCAGTTACTATCAGAGCCAAGAATGTCAGGCCCTGTGCCATTGCTATCAAATGATAGCAGAGCACCTGTACTAGCACTTGTGAGGGACATCGTAACAGCGGCGATGTCTGTATCCTGCTGGATAAGAGCCAATACGGCGTTATCAGCCGCATCTGTAGCCGTCATAGTAACAGCCCCAGCGTCTACGGTGATGGTACTGCCTACACCATAAGCGGCGTCCAGTGAACCACCAGCGGCAGCCGTTAGATTAGTAACCGTTCCAACCTCGTCTTCCCAATAAAGGGCACTATGGGAACCATCGTCTTTGCAGTAAAGCCAGCCTTTAGTATCCGGCGGGTTGGCTGTCCCATGATCTGTAGCGTCTGGAGCAGCTTGCTCGTCAAACTCTATAAGCATCCTTCCAGCCATAACGACCTTATTGGTTTCTTCAGCAAAGGTAACCGTCGAACCGGCTACATCCGCGTACCAGATCAGATCAATACCCAAAGTTTGAGTCCCAATATTCAAATCGTACCCCGCGGTACTGACTAGAATATCGAAATTGGTAGCATCCCACCGCATGTAAATATCGGGGGCCGCACTGGTATTGCCAAATCCCAGAATAGCGTTGTCCTCGAAAATAAAGGTAGACAACGACCTATCCCAGTTGACATCAGCCGCACCACTGCTGGCACTGCCGTCCCAAACCTGATCGCCAGCCCATCGGGGATTTTGCAGATACCGATATTGGCTTGTTTTGTTCCACACTGATGTTGTCAGCCGCTTAGATTCGGCGACAGCAACATTGCTCATAGCCACCGCTACAATAATAGCGACAACTATCCTTAGTAACTTTTTCATTTTTCTGCCCTCGTTTTCTTAGTTGCTTTCTTCTGCGACTCCAAAGCAGTTATTCGCCGTTCAGCTCTATCCAAGTGGGCTGAAATGTCCTGCAATAACCGCTGAAGTCCTCGCGGATTACTTAGTACATCGTTTGTGATACTTCGCATAATCATGCTCCAGTAAGAGATACTTCTTCGGCTGGTTCTGCAATATAAGGCGAAAGAAGAAACTTATTCCTTGTTTTTTTCTTATCAGGCACAACCTCTGTACCTCTGCCGTCAGGCCTTGGTTGTTCTGAATATCCAACAATCCTTCTGGTATGCAACCAGTCGATAACACATTGGGGAAGTTCATAAGCAAGGCCAGGTTCAAGGTGGTAAGTTTGGGCACCGGAACCTGAACCATAACTGAAAGGAATGTCTTCTTTTGGATCAAGAAGATTGTTGAATACCACTTTCTTAACCCTACCGGCTTTGATATCAGCCCGTAGTGCAACAACCTCAAGGCAAGGCTTAGGTTCCACGAACTTCGGCTTCTCCTGAATCACATTAATCTGAACCTTTTGGCCGTCTTTCAGTTGGTTGATATCTACTTCTGGTTGTTCAATAACAGACTCTTTCTTAGGTCTTCCTGGGCCTCTTTTTAGTCCTTCTTCCTGTGTCATTGTATATCCTTTCCAAATAAGTTATCGACCTGGGGGCTCGTTATGAGCCCCCATTCGTCCTTAGTGCTACAAGTTAGCCGCATCGCCAAAGTCGATAGTTCGGTCAGCGCCAGTAGCCAAGAATATGACACTCTTGTCATTCTGAAACACCTCAGAAGCTACCGTAAATCCTGCAAAACCGGCATTGATGGTATCTTCGCGTCTGGTTGTCCAAGTAACTTGATCGTCAACAATCGTCTCGCCCTCGATCGTGGGCCAGGTTGTTGGCTCGGTGGCACCGGTTTGAGTATCTCCGCCAACTGTAGTGGCTTCGTAAACATAACCGTTACGAGCAGTGGGCCAGACTAAAGAACCAATAACAGTCAAGGTTCGAGCAGTCTTGGCTGTGTCTAAAGTCCACGGTATCGGCGTACCGATCGTAAAAGTATTACGCTGACCGCTCGGAGCGGGGATACGAATGCCCCCGGCTGCGGTACTATAGGCCACAATGCCTCCACTATCACCTAGCAAAGCATAGGTTCCGCTATCGGTATCGATCGTAATCCCTTCCTGGGAGCCGCCAGCTAGGTCGTCTTGCATCCGTTTCGCCCAGACTACGTGTCTTCCATTGGTACCCTCTACTTCCCAAAACTGAATGAAATCCGGCACGAAACCAATATCTATATTGGCGTCGGAACCAGTATCCGAAGTAAAAAGTCCTGCAAATGTTTTAGTCATTGTTCTATTCCTTTCTATTGCTTGTCTACGAAAGAGCCGCAGTGCAACGCAGTTGGTGAATAAAAGTATCGTTCAGAATGCGGGCCCCATAAATCAACGTCCAACCAGATGATGCTATTTGGTTCAAAGGATCAGCGGTACCGGCAGATCCAAACGACTTGCGGATATTCTTAGCATTACCCGCCCCAAGGTTTATCGTCGCATAAGCGTTCTTGGCGATAATCGGGACCTCGTAATGAGAACCCGATTGCCCGCCGGTTAGCGAATCAGCCTCGGTAGTCAGCAGCCATCGAACCTCATCGGTAGAACCATACTCTGCCGAATGCACCGAAGCTTGATTGGCATAGTTCTTAGTAGCCACAAAGCCGGATACGTTCTTCAACGCCGGACGAAGATCGGTATGCCCAATAGCCCAGAACGATGGGGCTACCGGCTGAGTAGCCTGACCTCGTCCAGCCATTACCAGTTTGGTAATTTTAGTCGCGTTGTTGCCCACTAACGTAGTGACCACGCTGTCGATATCAATCTCATTAGGCAGCGTTGATATCGGATCGCCGTTAGTGCAGGTAGTAATCGAAGCACCGGCAATCAAAACGTCGCGAGTTAGATTATCTATCGTGGTGAACATCTGGATCGACTGCTCTTCAGCGGCGATAGTAAACGGGCTGTTGATAATCGTCAGATCGCACAGATCGGTAATATGCACAACCGCACCATACTGACTCAGAGTGACCATGATATCAGTCTTGGAGAGCAGGTCCGGATTAGGCGTCTGTCCCTCAGTAATCGGCACAGTAGCCGCGCTGAGCGTACCCGCCCTGCGAAACTTCATGGTCAAACTGCTTTTGGTCGGCAGGTTCTTGCGAACCCCGAACATGCCAAACACAAACTGTGCTCGCGCGTTTTCCAGCAATACCCTGTCGTAGAAAAACTCTATTTCAGAGTCTAACTGAGTTGTAGTAGTTAAATTTTCATTTGCCATCTTCTAAGTCCTTTCTACCCCGAATCCTGAGTGTGTTTATCCATTAGAACCTGGAATTCTTCATCAGACATGTCTCGCATTCGAGACGCCTTGCCAAGAGCACCACCACCGGTGATCGCCATAGGCGAAGTCGGTATGGCAGCATCATTCAAAGCCTTCAGGGCCTTGGGATGTATGCCAGCGTCTTTCTCCGGTGTCTTCTGAGTACCGGCGGCTTTGACAAACGAATAAGCCGCCTGTTTCCGCCTATTGGGTGCTAAACTGTACACTAGACTCAAAATACTGGGGTCTTTTTCAATTACACTTTGAAATGCCGGTTGCCATTTACCGGCTGCATTAGGTTGTCCAACTAACTCATCGTAATTCGGACAGGCGATTTGGAATTGAGTTTCAGTCAGAACCGTCTCAATACCGGTTTTAGTCTCACGACGAATAAGCTCAAGAGCCGCTTTGACCTGGGTTCCTGATGCATATTCGTCATCAATCACGCTAATCGCCTCGGCTACCGGGTCAGCAGGGCTTGGAGATTGCGTCTGTTGTTGGACTACCTGTTGCTGGGCCTGAACCAAGGCGAGCTTCTGTTGAAGTTCTGAAACCTCGGCTTTGGCCTCTTCCCTTTGACTAATAACCGCATCCAACCTTTCTTTGGGAATAGATTGCGGCTCTGTCTGTTGGCCCTGCTGTTCACCCGGTTCGGTGGCAGATGCCTGTTCTGTTCCCTCGGCGGCAGGGAGGTTTACGCCCGATGATTCCTTGGCGACTGGAATCGTTGCTACGCCTGTAGTTTCATCTGCCATCATATCGCTCCTTAGTCTGGCAACTTGCGGCCACGGCGACTGGCCATCGTGGGCTGCGATCCCACGTTTACGCAACGCCCGTGTTGCTGGTTATCAACTTATCTGACCAAAAAGAAGAGACGCATTGAACACTTGGTCCAACGCGTCCCTGTAACGGACGTCGCGGTTACAGCACTAGATGAGAGCTACTCACTTGTGCCCGTTCTTTTTGGTTTTACTCTATATCAACCTCTCTGAAGATGCCTTACGGCACTAATTTGCTGAAACCTGGACACTTCTCAAATAACACCACTTTTGTATCGCTCTCAACGATTTTAGCGGCACGGCGTTGTACTGTACTGTCTTGACTAGAGCACCACCAACCATGGTACAACCAATGTCGGTACGTACAAACCCTACCTGTTCTACCTTTATACGGGCATTGTAACATCTGTCCATTACCGAGCACCTTTCTTTGTTCCAAATACTATTCGCCAGCGACACTCCAGTTCGGCGTCTGATATAAACTTCGGTCGTCTTTTGCTGCCTTTACTCATAAATATAAACCCCACACACTGAACACTTTACTTTGTTTATTTTTCCATAAGATTCAATATCTAAACCTAAAGGGATATTGACCCAAGTATGTTGTTTGCAATTAGGACACACAATCATCGGTTGATAAGTTCCGGCTGGACCGGTCAAACTTTTCTTTTCCAAGTTCCGTACCCTTTCAAGCAAACAATCAAAGTGTTTGTTCAGAGCCTCGACTTTGTTTTTCAGTTTCATCTCATATCTCCTTAATACGCCAACGGGCTGCCTAAATTCTTGGCCGTTTGACTGATATTCTCGTTGGTATCCTCGCTCATTTCAATACCATCCGTAGGCAAATCCCTTGGCCTGGTGATAACCTTCACGATATCACCACGGACTATATGGACACACAGACTACCCAGCCAACCCTCAAACGCCGGACCGCCCTTGCGCAACTGCTTATACTTGCGAGGCGTAAGAATAAGAGCCTTACTGAAGATAACATGGGCTCCGATCAACTCGCTCTGAAACGGATCGGGTTTGGCCTGGAGCACAATCCAAAAGTCTTTATAGCCCTTACCACAGCCCTCATTGATAGCCCTGTCTATCAAGGCTCGGCCCTCGCGAGCTATAGGGCTGCGAACTTCACCCATTGTAACTATCTGGCCCATTACTTAGCTCCTACCGGCTCTTCCAGCTCACGCACTACCCGAATAGCATTTATCAGCGTATTAGCCTGAATATCGGTAATCTCGGCAACGGCCTTAGTCCTATCCAAAGCAGCTTCAGCCTTATTCTCGTTAGCACCAGCCAAACGTTCCTCGGCCTCAGCCAAATCCTTGGCAATGGCAGCCTTCTGCATCTCACGCAGCAATTCCTTATCCTGCAAATCAGACTCTCGCTGCTTGGCCTGGGCCTCTTCGTTGGCCTTGATCTGGTCTTTGAGTTTTTGTTTCATGCTTACCGGAGCAGCTTCAATTAGGGCCGATACCGGAATAGGCGAGCCCTGAGCGCCACCTGTCTGCTGATACAACTGTGATAACTCAGCATAGTATATCTCACGCTGAGTATCGGTCAAGAGCCCTTCTTCGACTACACAATCATAGCCCACAAGATCAACTTTGAAAAACTGAGGATCAACCTCGCCCTCGACATAGCGGGATACTTGCTGCTCATCATAGTTAGCTTGCGATGCTTTCATCCATTTACGACCTAACTGCCTCTTAGTTCGTCTTAGGCCGTCAAAATAACCCTGTATGCCGGTAACGGCAGAACCTTGTCTCATTCGGGCCAAAACTCCGGGGATATCCTTTTCATTAGTGCCCATAAAGTCATCATTTAGATTTGCAAGCTCAGTCACCTGCTTTTCCAGAGTGTTATTCATCTGGAACTGATTGGCCGGAATATCGCCAGGCGTCAACTGCTTGATTCGGTCAATTTTGTCCTTTTTTACAAACACGACCTTGCCTTGACCAGCTTGGAATAAACTCCTATTATCTACCACCACATCCTCTTCCAACATCCAACCCGTCTGCACCTGTGACTCAATAAGGTCGATTTCTTGGCAAATACGCCTATTGTACTCTTGCTGAGGATCGCGCAACCTGCGGGTCAAACTCTGTAACTTCAGCCGGTCATCGTCTATTTCAGGATTCCAGTTGCCGGTCATCATCACGTAGGGATATTCGCCAATACCAAGCGGATCGCTGGTAGTGCTCATAAACTCGCCGCCAACGATAATATGCAGTTTTATCTCGTCAACCCAACGATCCAAAGTAGCAATGCCTGGGTTGAACTGCATAATTAGATTTAGCCGTTCTTTAGAGCCGGTAAACACCTCTTCACGACCACTAGACTTCTCGATCAAGAACGTCTGAAAACGCCCGGTCTTCTGCCAGAAACGGTCATAAGCTATCAACTTCTCGGAAAAGTTCTTCATTACCCAGGGAATTGTCGGAAACTTGTCGTCCATCTTGCCGGCCAATAACTCAAGTTCACCGTTACGCTTACCCCTGAGCAACCGCTTGGCCTGCTCTATAGTAACCATTTCACGGTGATATATGAAATCAGCGTCAGACAGGTCGCTCCGGGAAATAGTCGGGTCTGGCAGAATATGATTGTGCATTACCCGCTGTACCCTGAGCCTGACGTCAATACCCTTAAACAATTCGAGGAACGAACGTCCGGTAATCAAAGGTCCATTCTTGAACGCTGCTGTTATCTCGTTATAACCATCGCAGGCGTTCATGTCCCCCATCATAACCTCGCTCATCTGCGAACTTACATTGTCGTCCTGGAAACCCACCGGAGCGGCCTTCATAACCTTACGAGTCCGAGCCTCATAGCCGGAGATCATGTCGATAACTCGTGCCAGGCGATTGAAAACCTTGACCGTCCGAGCATTGGTACGATAGAACAAGTGCCAACTGGGGTCCCACTGAGCGCCCAGATACATGCGGAAGTCTATGTCAGCCTCGTCCAACCAGTCCTGCCAGCCACGCCAGGCCATTTCATAGGCTTCGTCTGCGTCTTTTTTGATATTGCTGTCAGTTGCCATTATTCTCGTATAACTCTCGAAGTTGCTGTATCCTGGTCCCGGTTACGCCACTTCTGACTATCTCCCTGGCCTTCTCGCATGTCTCGCATTTGACGGACTCTACATCGTGTTTAGCGTACTCTTTGTCCAATTCACTCAACAGCATTATAGCACCGGTGCGTCTAGTATATCCGCCTTGCCTCTCGCCTGCCAACCTGCTCGGTAAATCTCTTTGTGGAAGGTGTGCCCGCAATTTGACATAAATCCATAATTGTCTCGTGTGCCTTCCCACGCCTTATCGAAGGCGGTGGGCTCAGGGCCGGACCAATAATCCGTAATGTTTGTGTATGTTCCACCACTGTGTCCATGTTCCCCTTTATGTCCTTTCGGTTTTATGCAGATAGACGAGCACTCTGGACATTCAGCCCCGCACGACTCCACTCGCTCGGCGTAGTAGCAGCAAATTTCAGCCAATCTGTTTTGCCCAACCGGGGATTCATACACCAAGGATGCGATTCTATGTCTACAGCCCACATACAATTTCCAATTTGAGCACATAGTGCAATCTTTTTGCTCTTTCATCTCGTAACTCCTACTGGAATCGGTGGTCCATACTGCTCCCGGATACGTCTTACGTCCTCAGCCTGCATATTACCACCCTTGCTCATCTGTTGCAAGGCGTAAACGCCCATAACGTAGCAGTCAGCGTGGTCCGGGCTCTTACCAAACCTCTCCTTGATATCTTCCTTCGGCTCCACTAAAACCTTGCCCAATCTATACTTATAGGTCGGAACACACAATTCCTGCCTGAGTTCCGGGTACATATTGTGACAACTTATCTCGCCCTCGGCGAACATCTGAGCTACCGTCCACCACGCCTCAGCCCTAAGGTTGTAGAATATCGGCCAACCGTCAGAAGCGGTAAGCCCAGCGGTAGGCTTGCCCGATGAGTTGAATCCGACAACCTTACGGCCCAGATCGGTTAGTTCGTCTACCACGCCGGCGCCGAGGCCGATCTCGTCCACTACGCAGGGACAATTCCCCATCTGACGGCTAAGCTCGTGCATTTTCTTG
>SDBT01001074.1_pt1 | contig 46818 bp, 29 predicted proteins | sample 2277101 | NCBI WGS metagenome assembly SDBT01 (sample SAMN10404973, study PRJNA504765) | marine sediment metagenome | isolation source: marine sediment core GS10_PC15, 103 cmbsf | place: Arctic Ocean: Southern Knipovich Ridge | collected 2010 | reverse complement strand
GGATATCGATGTCCCAGCCGGTGAGCCTTGCAGCGAGGCGCACGTTCTGTCCGCGTTTGCCGATGGCGAGCGAAAGTTGGTCTTCGGTAACCACCACCGTGCCGCGTCCCAACTCGAAAGAAAGGGCGATTTCGGCGACTTCGGCGGGCTTGAGTGCATTTGCGATGAGCACCTTGGACGAATCGTTCCAGCGGACGATATCTATCTTCTCTCCGCCGAGTTCTTCGACGATGCTTTTGATCCTGCTTCCTCGAACACCGACGCATGCACCGACCGGATCGACTTTCGCGTCCAGGCTGTTAACCGCTACTTTTGTGCGATAGCCTGCCTCGCGGGCCAGGGCGCGAATTTCGATGATCTTTTCGGCGACTTCGGGCACTTCAAGTTCGAACATGGCCTTGATGAAATCGGGATGCGTCCTGGACAGGATAACCTTCACCGCCCCGGGCTGTTCGCGGACATCGAGCACCATCGCACGGATGCGCTCGTCGGGCATGTGCGATTCACCAGGAATCTGCTCGCCCCGGGGAAGAATCGCTTCGGTGCGTCCGAGTTCGACCACCAGCGATCCGCCTTCCCAGCGTGCGGTCTTGCCGGTTACGATCTCACCCTTGCGCTGGAGATACTCTTCGTAGATGCTGCCACGCTCGGCTTCGCGGATACGCTGTATCATTACCTGCTTGGCGGTCTGGGCGGCGATTCTGCCCAGATCACGGACGGGAATCTGCTCGCCTTCGAGCTTGGCGACGATCTCACCGGTCTCGCGGTCGATCTTGACGACGATGTCTTCGGATTCGGGATTGGCTTTGTGGATGGCCGAGTACATCGCCGTTTCGAGGTCCTCAAAGACCGTCGCGGGATCGATGTTCTTGTCTCTGGCTATGCCTTCTACGAGTCGCAGTAATTCCTGGTTCATTGTCGTGTCTGCTCCTATGAGCCAAATTGTCTGATCAGCCAGTTTTTCGCCGCTACAGGCGACAAAAAAAGTGGGTCGCCCTGGCCCACTCGAAACTGCAAACTCACAACCTGTCCGACGGTCATCCGCCGGCACGTGTAAATCACATAACCGGCCGACCGTGGCGATTGCCTCCGGGCGGGCCCGTAGCTTTCCAGGTCTGGCAGCCAGACACAGCCGAAATGGGCTTATGCCTGCGCACTGACCTGAACCTTGATCAGGCTGGTCATCACAGTTGTGACTCCCGGCCTGTAACATTTTGCAAAATAGTTCTCATCTTGCCACTGTCCATGCTGATGATAAGCAATTCTTGTCCGGCGCGATCGATTGCGAGTGGGGCAGTTTATGCCCGCACGCGGTTGCGGCCGCGCACAACAATTCCCCAGACAAGCTCTTAAATAGCTCGCCGGGGCAAGTACCAGGACCATAGATCCTGCAATATCATCCACGTCGATAAAGGATTATAGAACCGCCACGCCCCCAGTCAAACAAAAACCCACCCATATCTGAACGCAAAACGGAGACCCACCGCGTGGTAGGGGCAATAAAAAACCAACGCCCCGCAGATGCGAGGCGTTGGAGTGATTTAGTGTATCGCTCTATCCGCCCTTTGACTCAGGGTCGAACAGCTTGTTCGGTGTAGCTTACTTGCGACGGCGACGTGCCAGAACGCCGATTCCGCCAATGGCCATAATAAGCATCGTCGCCGGTTCGGGGATCCAAACGCCGTTGACGATGGATCCGCCCATTTGCATTGCCGGTACGCTGGCGCTGTCAGCATTGTATATCTCGACGCTCCATGACCCGCCGGTGAATATCGTAGCGAGGGTCACGCGTGCCAAGTCAACGCTGCCGGTGTTGGTGGTTGCGTCCGTGTAGAAAGTCACGAGGATGTTGCTATTGTCCATGACGGGCGCGGGCGGACTTGTGAAGGACGCGGCCGGCCCGCTGACGGAGGCTGTGCTGAACGAGCCGCCGGCTGCATACGTGTCCCATTCCAGGTCGGGTGCCACGCCTATCCACGCCGACAACGGCGCGAAGTTGGCGCCGAGGCCATTCTGATAGATGGAACCGGGGGCATTTACTGTCAGGATGCACGAAGTCCAATCGACGTCGGTATTGATGACGAGGTCGTAGACCGTGTAACCACTCAGGGCCGCACTACCCGTGGTGTTCTCACTGAATCCGCCGGTCATTGCAGCCGAGGCCACACTTGCGACTGCTACAAGGGCAATAAGAGTTGCGATATAACGCATGGAATTCTCCCTGTTCTCTATCCTCAAAATGCTTGCAAGAGTCCCTAGGCTCTATTTCGATTGTATGGTGAATTGGCGATCTGTCAAGTCTTAACTCAGAATAAAGTTATGTGGCTAATGGGGCCGGCCTATTGCCGTATTTCGATGCCCCGCCAGGGGTGATGGCGCAATAAAAAACCAACGCCCCGCAGATGCGAGGCGTTGGAGTGATTTAGTGTATCGCTCTATCCGGCCCTTTGACTAGGGACGAACAGCTTGTTCGGTGTAGCTTACTTGCGACGACGACGTGCCAGAACGCCGATTCCACCAATGGCCATAATAAGCATCGAGGCGGGTTCGGGAACCAGTGCACCGTTGACGATCGTGCCGGATAGTTCCAGTGCTGGCGTGCCTGCACTGTCAGCATTGTAGATCAGGGCGCTCCACGATCCGCCGGTGAATGCCGAATCGATGGTCACGCGTGCCAAGTCAACGCTTCCGGTGTTGTTGGTTGCATCCGTGTAGAAAGTCACGAGGATGTCGTTGGCGTCCATGACGGGCGCGGGCGGACTCGTGAAGGACGCGGCCGGCCCGGTGAGGGAAGCCGTGCTGAACGTACCGCCGGCTGCATACGTATCCCATTCCAGATCGCTTGACACGCCTATCCACGCCTGCAACGGAGCGACGTTGCTGCCGAGGCCATTCTGATAAATGGAACCGGGGGCATTAACGGTCAGGACAGCCGATGTCCAATCGACAGTGGTGTTGATGACGAGGTCGTTGACAACGCCCACACCTGCCGCGGTGCCTGTAGCGTTCTCAGTGAATCCACCGGTTGTGGCCGCCGAGGCCACGCTTGCAACTACAACAAGAGCAATAAGAGCTGTGAAATAACGCATGTGATGATCTCCTCTCTACTACGGAAAATAAAGTCCCTACACTTTATAGGAAAGTACTTGAGCGATATAAAAGAGTATACAGTACCTGGTACGATCTGTCAAGCGGGAAAATTTGGCCTATGGACTAACCAGGCGTAATTTTATACAAGTGATGGCAACGTCATGCTTTAGGGGCTAGGGTTAGCCTTGGGCGAAGCGGGAAGTGAGGTATTTGTCCGCAATAATGCCAAGGCCCAGGGGTGAGATATGCACTACCCTTCCGTCTTCGCCATCCTCTTTCGCCGAGGCTTCGGCGGATTCAGGCTGCGCCGGACAAGTCCCAAAGGGATGCCTGTGGCAAAATGGTAGTGGCGCCCACTGGGGGGTAGGGGTACTCCTTAGAGAGGCAGGCCTGGTCCGTCACCTGATAATTTGCAGGAGTACTTGCCTTCCGCGGTGGGTCGGGCACCGGGGGCCCCGAGGGATGCCTGCGGCACATTCTGCGAACCTGGCCCTACGGGGAGACACAGAGAAACGGAATAGTCCACAAATTACACTAATTACACAGATTGAAAGACTCTCATGCTGGGGTGGCACTGCTTGCACCGAAGGCATCCCTGCGGGACTTGCAAGCAGTGTTCTTTCCCACAGTCAAGGACATGTGGAGAAAAGCACGGCTGCAAGCAGCCGTGGCACCCGTCCGAGGCTCGTGGCGAAAGTCGCAGCCGCGCGACAGGCGCAATAAAAAACCAACGCCCCGCAGATGCGAGGCGTTGGAGTGATCTTGTGTATTGCTCTATCCGGCCCTTTGCTTCAGGGGCGAACAGTTTTGTTGCAAGTGTAGCTTACTTACGACGACGACGTGCGAGGACGCCAATTCCGCCGATGGCCATAACAAGCATGGTTGCGGGTTCGGGAACCAGTACGCCGCCCTCGATGGTGCCGGATATTTCCATTGCCGGTGTGCCAGCGCTGTCAGCATTGTACACCTTGGCGCTCCATGTTCCGCCAGTGAATGCCGTAGCGACGGTCACGCGTGCTATGTCAACGCTACCGGTGTTGGTGATGGAATCCGTGTAGAACGTTACGAGGATGCTGTCGTTGTCCATGACGGATGCGGGCGGGGTCGTGAAGGATGCGGCCGCACCGGTGGAGGTGGCTGTGCTGAACTCGCCGCCAGCTGCGTACGTATCCCATTCCAGATCGCTTGCCACGCCTATCCACGCCTGCAGCGGCGCGGTGTTGGCACCGAGGCCATTCTGATAGATTTGTCCCGTGGTACCACTTACTGTCAGGATGCACGAAGTCCAGTCAACATCGGTGTTAATGACAAGGTCGTTGACTGTGTAACCAGACAGAATTGCGGTACCCGTGGTGTTCTCACTGAATCCGCCGGTCATGGCCGCCGAGGCCACGCTTGCTACTGCTACAAGAGCAATAAGAGTTGTAATATAACGCATCTGTTGTTCTCCTCTCTCTATTCTATAGACTCTATAGAAATTAAAATTTTTAGGCTCAAAAACACTTTTAAAAACCTAGTACAAGCTGTCAAGCAATAACTGCGGTGTAACTTTTAATGCGATGTGTAATACGATGTGTAAAATGCGGACTCACAAGCTCCTTTCTTTGCCATAATCCCTTCAGATGGTTAGGCTCCAGGCTCCATTGTGTTCCTAACATATATCGAGTTGAACTCAATCAACATGCAGAGCAGGCACACCCTGATGCACATCCCTTCGACTAAGACACAACTCACTGATGTGTTAATATGGAGGAAACGACTCAGTTCTTCTGCGGGCGACAAAACGAAAACGGCGGAGTCGCAAAATTTCCTCAATGTGCTGACTTCGGACGACAATAGGCGTTGCCGTCTCAGGCCCAATTTCAACACCGGTATAGTAACCCGAAATTCTGATTGTGTCAAGGAGAAAGCACTCGGCTGAGCATAGTTATTTTTCGCACTTGGGCTTAGGGGCTATTCCTTGTCGAAGAGCTTCGATACGAGGCGAGCGGCCTTGTATAAGCCTTGAATGCATGGGGTGTTCGGGCCGGTGGCTTTGTGGTGTAGCTAAGCGACCACGGGAAGGTGGGTTATCGCTGGAGTGTCAATGCAGGGCTTGTAACAACATACCTTAGCAGTTGTTAAGTGTATTTACTTCCGGCGTAAGGGATTGCCGCGATCCGGCGACAAATTCAACTCTTTTTCGGCCTGCCGGTCAGTTCGCCGACGGCTTTGATGTCGATCATCCGTTGCAGGGCGATCCGAGCCAGCTTTGCGGTCCTGGCATCGACGGTTACGATGTTGGCGGGCGACCCGTCGGCGATCTGATCGAGTACCCACGTGAGGTGCGCAAGGTCGATTCGCTGCATCTGTGCGCAGGCGGCGGGGGCGTCGGACAGCACACGAATAAACATATCGGCATGTGTGCGTGCGAGGCGATTAACGAGGTTCGATTCGGTCCCGATGGCCCATTGGCTTTGCGGCTCGCCCGAAGCGATGGCGGTGATGATCTGCGAGGTGCTGCCCGAAGCGTCGGCCAGTTGCACTACTTCGTGTGGGCACTCGGGATGGACGATTACGCTGATATCGGGGTGTCTTTCGCGGACGGACCTGACGTGGGCGGGCGTGAACAGTTGGTGTACGTAGCAGTGGCCTTTCCACAGTATGAAAGTAGCGTCTGCGATCTGCCTGGCCGAGAGCCCGCCGTTTGGCATCGCCGGGTCGTACACCACGCAATCGCTCAGCGAGTATCCCATGGCGACGGCGGTGTTCGTGGCGAGATGCTGATCGGGAATGGCGAATATCTTGGCAGCGCCTGCGCCTCCGGTATCTGTCGACCTCAGCGCCCATGTGAACACGTTGCGGACATTGCTGGACGTGCAGCATGCGCCGTCGTGTTCGGCGGTGATGGCCTTGATTGTAGCGGTGGAGTTTACATAGGTGATCGGAATTACCTTCTCGTCGGTCAGCGAGCAGACTTCGTCCAGGGCGGCGGCCACTGCCGATTCGTCGGCCATTTCCGCCATGGCGCACCCGGCGAGCATGTTCGGCAGGATCACCGTCTGGGAATCGCCGGACAGGATGTCAGCCGATTCGGCCATGAAGTGTACTCCGCAAAATACGATGAACTCGGCGTCGGTCTGCTCGGCTGCGAGTTGCGAGAGCTTGAGACTGTCGCCCGCAAAATCGGCGAACCGGATGACCTCGTCGCGCTGGTAATGGTGGCCCAGAATGCAAAGTTTCGCACCTAAGCGGTCCTTGTGTTGCGCGATGCGGTCTTCCAGCTCCGCTGGGGCCATGTCTGTGTACTTTTGTGGCAAAACGTCCCGAATCGGCATCTTTTGTACTCCGGGCCTTATCTTGGCCCATTTCATTCTATGGAATTCTAATTCTCGTCTCGGGTGCGGCGCGATGACAGTAGTTCGCCGAGTTCATCGCATCGCAGCAGCCTAGCCGCCAGGAAGAACGCAGCCACGCCTGCGAGTATCGCCAATCCGACTGACAGCATTGCCCGGGTCGGTTCACCCGAAGCCGCCGGAGGCGATACATATATAAGGACGGCGTAAATCGCAGCCGCCATCAGCAAAGTCGCCACCAGGGTCCTGACCATCGATCTGGCGATTGAGCCCAGCCCGATTTTGCCGAGTCGCTTGTGCAGCACCCACACGAGGATGCCTGCATTGATGGTCTGCGTGGTGGTGGTAGCCACGCCCATCGCAGCGCCCTTGAGGGGTGTGAAGACAGCCGCGAGCACTATACATATATTAAGGCCCGAAAGCACGCAGGCGAGTATCAGCGGGGTGCGGGTGTCTTTTTGTGCGAAGAAAGCCCGCAGCAGCACATGGTTCCAGAAGTAAGCGAACATGCCCAAAGAGTACATCTGCAACATGAACGCGGCCCGTTCGGTATCGAAAGCCCCGAAGTCGCCGCGCTCGAAGAACATTCTAATGATCGGTTTTGCCAGCATGATGAGCGCAACGCCCGACGGTATGCCCAGAAACGCACCCAGCCGCAGCGACCTGTTAACGGTCTGCCGCAGGCCAAGCGAATCGTTGCGGGCAGCGTATCTGCTGAGCAGCGGGAAGATAGCCGTCGCCAGCGAAATCGCCAGCACGCCCATCGGAAGATGGTGCAGTCGGGTTGCCACCTGGAGGCATCGAACCACGCCCGGTTCGAGGGGGAAGTTCGGGTGGGCCTCGGAGGCTGTGAACCCATGTGCGATCAGCTTGTCTGCGAAAGCGGCTACCTGCAGTACGCTGAGGGGAATCATCATCGGCCCCATCAGCAGGGCGATACGTTTGGTCTCGTCCAGTACCGGGCGAATTCGCGGCCAGGCGAGCAGTTTGACGCTCTTGAGCAGCCAGATAATGCCGCCAAGCTGCACCAGTCCGCCGACAAGCAAGCTGCCGCCAATAACGAAGAATTTTTTTGCATCAACATCGTTCCCCTCGCCAACGAAGATTTTCTGGGCTAAGACTGCTCCGGCGATCATAGCTACGTTCAGTATCGCCGGAGTGAGTGCGGGGTAGGCGAATCGCCCCTTGCATTGCAGTGCGGCAGAGCCCATCGCCAGCATGCAGACCATGAACGTGTAGGGAAGCATCAGCGCCGTCGCCTGTAGCAGGAAGGCTCTTCCCCAGTCGCCGCCCCATATAGCCCACGTAGCCCACAAGCCTCCCGCCGTCAGAACCACCAGTGCAGCAAGGAGAATCGCCAGCAGACCTGCGACATTGGCCAATACGGCTCGCCCGCGGTCCCATCCGCTGGTTTCCGAGACATCGGTGAACACCGGAACGAACGCAGCCGCCATCGCACCTTCGCCAAACAACCTGCGGAATAGGTGCGGTATCTGAAACGCAATCCAGAATCTGTCTGCAACATCGCCCGTACCCAGCGGGATAAGCAGCATGTCGCGAACCAGCCCAAGCACGCGCGAGAGCATGGTTATCATCGCTACACGCTTGGCTGCGCTAAAGAAATGCTCGCGTTCTTTGTGGGTCGCTTCGTTCATCTGATGGGTCGAATGAGACAGCAAATAGGCGGCCAAGTCAAATATCGGTTCTTGACCGGCGGCGGGCTGGCGGGGATTCTGTAGCCATGCGAGTTTGTCATGTTATAACCAGATTGATACTTGGCGGCGCCCAGGAAAACACGTTGCTCACGTGCGAGGGTCTCTGCGCCCGCGGACACGATGTTACGCTTATTACCGGCCCGGCGATCGGGCCGGAGGGCGAACTGCTTACCCGGGCACAACAAGGCGGTTATCGCGTCGAGGTGGTCAATCAACTGCGCAGGGAGATTAACCCTTTGCGCGACGGGATGGCGTACCGCAAGATCGGGCAACTCCTGGAGAGCATCTGCCCGGACGTTATGCATTCGCATTCGTCCAAGGCGGGCATCCTTGCAAGGCATGCAGCCGCTAAGGCCGGCAGGATGAAAATAGTCCATACCGTCCACGGACTTCCGTTCCATCCATATGAGCGGTGGTGGAAGAACAATGTTTATATCCACCTGGAAACCAAGGCTGCCCGCATCAGTAACGCGATAATTTCCGTAGCCAATGCGATGACGGACCAAGCCCTTACCGCCGGCGTCGGAACGGCAGATCAGTATACGACCATTTACAGCGGCATGGAGGTAGAGGATTTTCTCAATCGCCCATCGCAAGCTGATGAGTTTCGCTCATCGCTGAACCTGCCCGCAGATGCGGTGTTGGTAACCCAGGTGGCGCGACTGGCCGAACTGAAGGGCCATGAGTTCTTAGTTACGGCCGCTGGGGCGATGGAAGATTCGAGAGTGCATTTCTGTTTCGTGGGCGATGGCAGACTGCGCCCGGAGATTGAAGCACACATCGCGCGGCTGGGCCTGAGCGATCGATTCCATCTGACGGGTCTGCTTTCACCGGATCGGATACCGGCCGTCATGCACGCAAGCGACATCGTGGCGCATTGTTCGCTCCGTGAGGGATTGGCAAGGGCGATCCCGCAGGCGATGCTAGCGGGCAAGCCGGTAATCAGCTTCAACGTCGACGGTGCGCGGGAGGCCGTCAATTCAGAGACCGGAATACTTCTGCCGCCGGGCGACGTCAACGGACTGCGGCTGTCTATTGAGACGTTTGCAGATTCACCGGACCTGCGAAACGAGTTGGGCACGAACGGCCGAAACCGATGCCGCGAAATGTTCGATCACAATGTAATGGTTGACCAGATTGAGCAGCTATACGAAAAGCTTTTTAAAAGCTAAAAGCTACAACAGAAAGGGACCAGGGATTCGGGACGAGGGACCGGGGGAAAACCAAAAAGCTGAAAGCGAAAAGCTTAAAGTCATTCGGTCAGCTCTCTGAGTGAATCTACTGTCACGTCGGCGAGCGTGTCGGCTATTGCGTCCGCTTCGATGAGGGCATCTGCGGGGTAGGATGTCTTGACGGCGAGGACTTTCATTCCGGCGGCCTTGCCGGAGGCAATCCCCGCAGGTGAGTCTTCAATGACCACACATTTGGCCGGGGCGATATCGAGTCCCGTGCATTCAGCGAGCCTCGCCGCAGCAAGAAGATACCCTTCCGGGTCGGGCTTGCCGTGTGCGACATCTCTAGCTGCCACGATCAATTTGAACTGCTCGCCGGCACCGATGCATTCAAGCGCCAATTCGATCTCTTCCCGCAGCGCCCCGGAACATATCGCTATGGGCAGGCCTGCATTTGCGGCTGCGTGGATCAGTTCGACGGCGCCGGGCAGGGCTTGGATCGAGTTACGAATGATTTCCTGGACGATTTTGGTCTTCTGTGCGGTGAGTTCGTCGATTCTCTCTTCCGAGCAGTCCATGGACCGGTCGGCCATAACGGCTGCGAAGCCGTCGTGATCGTCGAAGCCCAGATACTTTTCATAGTAATCGTCTCGCTCTAGCTCCACGCCGATGCCTTTGAGCACCTTGGCGAAGCCATCGAAGTGAATCGGTTCGGAATCGGCGATCACACCGTCAAAGTCGAATATCAAAGCATCCACTGCTATTACCTCATTATCTGTCGTCATTTGTCCAACCAGAGGTGGTTCTACTCTCGAAGCGAGGGTTTTGCAAGGGCCGTCGGCTCAAGTCGCCCCCTCAAAAGCCGATAAACAGGAAAGAAGTGAATAGTTATCGCTGCGCCTAGACCGAGCAGCGGGAAGGAGTTCTGTGAAACCATGCGAATGACATCCCCCGGGGTACTACTGATAGTTGCGGTAGCCGCCGTGGGTGGCATTTTGATGCTGGACGTCTTTTGCCTTATGCCTTATGTGGACAACCAGCGCGATGCCGCCCTGCGCCAGCAGTCTATTAAGACCGAGGCGGTCGCTCGAATGGTGCTTCGCGACAGGGAATCGGCGCTGTTGAGCACATGCCGGACGTGGCCTGATCCGTCCGATGCGAAACAGCTTTTTCAGTACACCGGTTCGCAGGCGGACTTCACACCTCTTGCAAAACGTCTATTCGCCTTTGCTGGCGGGCAACTTGCGTGGTGGCAGTCACCGTCGGGCGATGTGATCTGCCGATGGATCGCTCCTGGCCAATCGGACGCAATTTCCGATCTGGTCGAACAGGCTACCGCAAGTAACACCGGTGGTAGCGATAGCGGATTTATGCTACTGGGCGAAAAGGTTGTCATCTTTGCAAAGGCTGACGTAGCTTCCGGTGAACGGAGTCCGAGCGGGCAGATATTTCTGACCGTGGAACTCGATTCAAAGATGCTTGGTCGAATCGGGCAGGCTATGGACGCCGAACTTGTATACATCCCGCAGGAACTTCCGGACGGAATGAACGGTGGCGATTCGACGCCTCACGTATTTTGGCCTGTGGGTGACGAAAAAATTGCAGTCGCATGGGCTATCGAAGATATTTCCGGTCGGCCTTTGGGTTACCTCCGGGCCCAGTTCCCGGTAACGCACATCAGGCGGCAGGCGGTTCTGGCCAGAAGGGTTATCCTGATTATCCTGTCGCTCTCGGTCGGATTGGCGCTGCTGGTGATAATGGGTACGCATATTCTGGTGGCAGGTCCAATCGTTCGTCTGCTTGACCGGCTGCAGAACATAGGCGACGAACGCCCGGACTCCGAAGCACTTACTCGCGATCTTCATGGTGAACCTTTGGTGATGGCCCGCAGGCTGCTTACGGCATTCGACGAACTGGCGCACGTTTCGCGGACGGACGAACTGACCGATCTTGCCAATCGCCGCCACTTCGAACAAGTGCTCAAAGCGTTCTATCACCAGGCCAGACGATACAATCGCCCGCTTTCACTGATAATACTCGATGTTGATTTCTTCAAGGTCGTCAACGATGCAGGCGGACACCAATCGGGCGACGAACTGCTCAAGACGGTGGCCAGATGCATCGAGCAAACCTGCCGCCAGTCGGACTTGCCCGCCCGGGTCGGAGGCGATGAGTTTGCGATTCTGCTGCCCGAAACCAGCCTCAGAGAGGCTCGCGTTGTCTGTGATCGCATATCCAACCTGGTTTCCGAGCACCATATGGCGAGCGGTCAAGTCAAATTGAAGGTGACCCTCTCGGCAGGCATTGCGGATTTGAACGTCGGGCAGATCGATTCGCCGGAAGCCATGATTCGCCAAGCCGACAAAGCACTGTATGAAGCCAAGGAAAACGGACGGAACCAAGTTGTCATAGCTCATGATGTCGGTGATGTTTCCGGAGATAAGACTCGCACGCAGGAAAGCGGAAAGGTTGACATGCTCCAGAAGAAGCTCGCCAGCCTCGATTCGCGGTTCAAGGGCGTTTTTATCCAGGCCATCCAGGAAATCATGGAACTGCTCGAACAACGCGATCCGAACATGGCCGATCATGCCAGAAAGGTCCGCCGCTACGTTCTGCTCATATGCCGTGAAATGCAACTTCCCGATCGCCTGAGCAGTCGCGTTCAGATTGCGGCTATGCTGCACGATATCGGTATGGTAGCCATGCCCGACGCTATCTTGCTGAATCCGGGCAAACTGACTGACGCCCAGGCAAAGGCGATGCAGCGTCACGCACTGCTGAGTGTGAGAATTATGGAAGGCATGCAGTTCCTCGAGCAGGAAATACCCGCCGTTCGTTATCACCACGAGCGATTCGACGGTGAGGGGTATCCAGAGGGGCTTCTGGGCGCTGCAATACCTCTGACGGCAAGGATACTCGCTGTGGCGGACTGCTTCGACGCCATGACTTCGCCAAGGACATTCAGAAAAGCCATGAGCTGCCCCGAAGCCATAAAGGAACTGCAACTGGCAGTGGGAAGTCAGTTCGATCCGGCTGTGGTGGCTGCTTTCCAGTCCGTGGCGATCCAGATGGGTGAGGATCTGATAGATTACGTGCCCGACGCGAGCCTCGATATGCTTGCCGTAGCCGCTTCAGTAAGCTCGCCAGGCTGATAGGCTTGCCCGCCGACCGATTCGTCAGACTCATCTGCTGAACAATCTGGTTGCAAATCTCGCCTCAGTTCCCTAAATTAAGGCCCGTGGCGCAGGGTTCTTGTGAGAGTTCTGCGCCGCTAACCCGTTAGATGAGGTGCGCAACTTGACTACTGCGCCGATGGACCAACAGGTGCAGCGGTTCGTAGAAGGTATGACCAGCGAAGAACGCATGTTGGTTGTGCTGCGAAGCGAACTGTACGAAGGCCGCTGGCAAGAGATGACGGACGATCTGCGGGCACGCCTCGATGGTCGCCCTTATATCTTCAAACTGGCCCACCGAATTACCGATGATCTTTCACGCATCGAACGCCTGAGCGATTTCGAGCAGAGACTCGGGATCGATCTGGGCGAGTATGTAGAGATGGAATCATCGTAGTGAATCATCAGAAGCTTTCCCGGTACAGAGAAGACTGGGCGAAGCTTAATTGAGAATACCTGAGGAGTATCGAATGCGTTGGCTGACTGTTTGCCTGTGTGTCGTTCTGGTGGGGATATCGCTGGCCGGCTGCACCAAGCCCCAGAAACTGCACGAGGACGTCCTCGTTAATGCCGGGCTGCAGACTTACTGGGAGTTCCAGTTGCTCCTGGCCCCGGACGAGAGCCTCGCAGAAATCCACCGTGTCGACGATAGGCTTTACTGCCTGACCGATCGCAACAGCCTTATTGCGATTGACGCTAAAACAGGCTTGCGAGAATGGACGCGAAAGATAGCTCAGCCCGGGCAGACGGTCTTCGCCCCGACGCACGCCGATAGGGTTATGCTCGCCGATAAGGTAACCGGTGTCGCCGGAATAACGAACCCCTCAAAGGCTCCGCATCCGAAGATATATGACACGGTCATGATAAACACCCTCAGCCACGTGCTGGTTATGGACCGCACCAATGGGCGGGTTATCAGGAAAATAGCTTTTGATTTCTCAGCCAACACCAGCGGTTCTTCCGACGGAAGGTATTTCTACGTCGGTTCGACCAGGGGTTGGTATTACGGAATCCTGCTCGCCGAAGCGATCAAGGGATGGTGGCTCTCAGCTGATGCTATGATCAGCGCCCCGGTCAAGCTGTTTGGCAACAGGCTGTACGTAGCCGACCAAGCGGGCAACTTCATAATCACCGCAACCGGGCGCAAGGGAGAAAAGCTCAGGACCGTCAAGCTTTCCGGTTCCGTTACTGCCGAGTTCCACGTCGACGCATTGGGTTGCTTTGTCCCCAGCGACGACAATCGCCTGTACGCTTTCGACCTGTCTGGCAACCGCCTTTGGGAGCAGCCTTTTGTCTGCCAGGGTCCGCTTCGCCACGGGGTCCAGATTGCCAACGATACGATATTCCAGTTTGCCAGCGACGATAAGTTTTATGCGATCGATCGGCAAACAGGCCAGGCCAGATGGTCGCATCCGACCGCCAGAAGGGTGCTCGCCGCCATCGAAGGCGATGTCTACCTGCTAAACGAAAGCAACTCCCTGGTGATCGTCGATGAATTGCTTGGAACGGTCAAGATGTCGTTCCCGATGACCGGATGGGATATGCTATTGAGCAACAGTTCGGCACCGGCCATTTACGTTGCCACAACCGGTGGCAGGCTGGCGTGCATTCGCAAAATATCTGCAGGACGACTCACGCCCGAGATGCTTGAGAATCGATAGCGGTTTACTTGCTGTGGCGCTATCGACCATTGGGAGTGATCGCATCTCGGAAACGGAGTTTAGAGCAGTTTAAGATTGAGATGCCATATTCAGGCGTCGACGAGGACAAGCCTGACGCGGACGTTGAAGCAGTCATAGTACCGCTATGGCGATGGAAACGGACAAAGTCAGGCGACCCCGCAGGCAGCATGAATGCGCCAGATCAAACTTAAGCTGCTCTAGCCCAAAGATTATGCGCATGGATCGCCTGTTGGCCTGATGCGGCCGAAATAACGACGGACCAGTCGCACCGGGCACATTTGAAGCGCCAAGTTTGGCTTGACCGTTGCCGTGAAGAGTCCGACAATAGACGACCTTTCACGGAATACAGTGAACTTTACCGATAGATGTATATTCGCATTACCCTGACCGGCGATGGAAACTAACCGGGTGCGATGCCGGGCGGACCGGCACGCAATGACAATTAGAAACACCCGAACGAAGAATAGCTTCTCGGGCAACCTGTTATTTACGTAAGGTTAACATGAACACGAAGAACCTGTGGCTGAAACTGGCGTGTGTTGGATTACTGGTCGGATTGTGCGTTTGGTCGCTGATGTTCAAAGGCCTCAAGGGCGGTATTGATATTCAGGGTGGGCACAGCCTTACCTACGAAATCCGTCCCGACAAGGCGCGAATCGACCGTCTCGAAGCCCAGAAGCTCGAACTCGACCAGACGATCGCTACTGAGCAGGACAAAGAAAAGCGCGAAAAGGCCGAGTACGAACTTGAGCAGGTCGAGGAGGCTCTCAAAGACGCCGCCATCGAAACCAAATCGGGCGATCTTCCCCTCCGGATGATCAACCTTCTCAAGGAACGAGTCGACAAGGACGGTCTCAGATCGCTCGAATGGCGCCCGCTTGGTCGGGATCGTTTTGAAGTTCGAATGCCCGCAGCCAAGCCCGAGACCCGGAAGTTGCGAGAGGATTACTTCAAGGCGCTCGACGCATTGGATGACAATAACATTCAACGCAGCGAGATTCGCAGCGTACTGCAGGCGCACCCAGATGAGCGCGAAGCGAAGATAAAGCTCTACGCTCAGGCCGATCCGAGCCAGACCGTTGTCTTTGCCAATCTCGCTGAAGCCCACGACCAGATAGCTATCGCCCAGACTGCAAAGGATGCGGCCCAGGCAGCTTTCGTTGTGGCAATGAACGCCTCGGCCGCCAAAGACAAGCTCGATACGCTCGAAGCATCCGTCAAAGCTTCCAAAGCCTTCATGGAAGAGGTGCTGACCGACTATGAAGACAAGCTACAGATTCTTCTTGCAGGCAACATTTCCCGCGAAGCTCTCCACCAGACTTTCGAGGGCTATTATCTCTCGACGCTGCGAAATACCGGTGCTGCCAATGACGACGTTGACAGAAACTTCAGCGGGGCATTGATTGTCGAAGCTCCCATTGGCGTAGAAGAAACAGTCCAGGCGAGCATCGATCAGTTCAAAGCCGACCATTCCGCCCGTGCCGATGAGATCGACGACGTACTGGTGAAGTTTACCGCATGGAGCGAGGTGCGCGAACGGCTTGACGATCCTGCCGATCTCAAACGGCTGATTGCCCAGGCGGGCATCCTGGAGTTTCGTATTGCTCCGACCAGACCCCGGACGGGCGGCAAACTGGACATTACCAATGTGCAGCTCAAGGAATACATTGAACTGCTCAAGACTCCCGAAGGTCGCGCGTCGATGCGCAGACGCAATGACAAGATGCTCTGGTTCCCGATCCGCGGCGACAAGAAGCAGCGCTACATCCTGCTTTACAATCAGCCTGGGTACCAGATGCTCCACGATCAGGGAGGCAGTTGGGAACTGGATCGGGCCAAGCAGGATCGTGATCAGTCCGGCATGCCAGCTGTCGGGTTCACACTTAACGATGACGGCGCCAGACGCATGGCCAAGCTCACCTCCGATAATCAGGGCAATCACATGGCCATCCTGCTGGACGGCGAGATATATTCGGCCCCGACTATTCAGGCGACCATATCGTCCAGAGGCATCATTACCGGAAGGTTCAGCCAGGTGGAACTGGACGACCTCATAAGCACTCTGAACTCCGGTTCGCTGCCCGCAAAGCTGAGCAAAGAACCGATTTCGCAGAGTACCTTCGCTCCTTCAATCGGCAAGGTCAACCGCGAGATGGGCAAGAATGCAGCCATCTGGGCGATTATCGCCGTGGCTGTGTTCATGATGGTTTACTACATGCTGCCCGGATGCATCGCCAATCTAGCGCTGCTACTGAATATTGTTCTGGTCCTGGGTACGATGAGTCTGATCGGGGCTGTCTTTACCCTGCCTGGTATCGCGGGCATCATTCTTACCATCGGTATCGCAGTCGATGCCAACGTGCTTATCTTCGAGCGATTGCGTGAAGAACAAGCCAAAGGCCAAACAATCAGGCAGGCCCTTAAGAACGCTTATGACCGTGCTTTCAGCGCCATCTTCGACGCCAATATCACCACCATGCTGGTCTGCCTCATTCTCGGCTGGGTTGGCACGCAGGAAGTACGCGGTTTTGCGATAACACTGGGCCTGGGCGTTGTGTTCAGTATGTTTTCTTCCCTCGTCTTTACCCGCTGGATATTCCAGATTCTGCTGGACCTCAAGCTGCTAACCAAGCCAGTGTTCATGCTGAAACTTATCGGCGTGCCCAAAGTTAATTGGATGGCCAAGCGTTACTATTTCTGGGGACTGACGGTCGCGTTCATGGTGTTGGGCATTGGCTCGCTGATTGTGCAGGGTGGCGATATCTGGGGCATCGAGTTCTCCTCGGGCACCAAGGCCATTATTACGCTGAAATCGGACGCGATGATCGGAGACAAGCTGCCCGACGATTCGCTGGTTCGTGAGATGTTCAAGGACAAGGCCGGCGAACTGGGTGATCTCGAGCAGGACGAGGACCAGAAGAAGGAATACTACAAGCTTCGCGACACGGCCATCGTCGAGACGCGTCTGGCCCCGACGCGAGTTACCGATTTCATACGCGATTACGACAACCCCGACGACCCGGACGGAAAGGTGTCGCTCGAAGATTGGAAGCTGGCGGAAATGAACGAGAAGTTCTTCCTCCTGATCGACAACGGAGACGGCGTCCTGACGCGTGAAGAACTGGATGAGATTCTGCCTGATACTTCGTACCAGATCGCTACAACGGTTACCGACGTTGAGAAGATTCGCAACGTGGCGAGAGAAGCCTTCGGAACCAATCTGCAGATCAGGACCAGGCGTAAGTTCGACGTAGCTGTCGGCGTCAAATCCGAGCAACTGGGTCTGGATATTCCCCAAAACGGATGGATCGCCATCACTTCCGAGACGCGATCGCAGATGGCGGGTGAGTATCGTGACCAGTTTATCGATCTTGAAGACAGCATGCTGCGTGTTCTGACCAATGTCGAACCGCCCATAAGCGAGACAGAGCTGTCCCAGCGCATCAGAGAGATGCGCCTCCAGCCGGACTTCAAGGATCATATGCTAACCAGGACTACGGTGTTTGGTCTTGGCACTCCAGGCGACGAAGGCTACTACTCGGAGTTTGCATTGGTCCTGCTGCCTGGAGATGAGGCAATATCCGCCAAGCCCGAAGTGATGACCCAATGGCTCTCCGGCGAGGCTAGCCTGATCGAAGTCGCACTCGGCAGAGAGAAGGCGATGGAGACGACCAACTTCGATCCAGCCATCGCAGGAGAGGCTGCACAGTTGGCGATCATCGCGGTCATTCTGAGTTGGCTGGTAATCGTTGTTTACCTGTGGCTGCGATTCGGTTCAGTGCAGTGGGGCTTAGCTGCCGTCATCTGCCTGATCCACGATGTTGTTATCGTCGTCGGTCTTGTTGCCGCATCGGGATGGATTTTCGCAATGTTCGGAGATGTGCTTGGAATCCAGTCGTTTAAGATCGACTTGGCAATGATAGCGGCGATCCTGACGGTCATCGGTTACTCGGTTAACGATACGATCGTTATCTTCGACCGTATTCGCGAGAACCGCGGAAAGCTGACGACTGTGAGCGTTTCGGTTATCAACGCATCGATCAACCAGACACTGGCCCGTACGCTGCTGACTTCGGGTACGACGCTCATCGTGGTCATCATTATGTACGTCATCGGTGGTCCTGGCATCCACGCGTTCACCTATGCGTTGCTTGCAGGTATCATCTTCGGTACGTACTCGTCGGTGGCCGTTGCAAGTCCGCTGCTGATGGGCTTCAAGCAGGCATTAGTGGCAAAGATGACCACCAATGTCAGCGAGTAATCGCAGACGCTGATTCACAAAGAGACAATCCCCAAGCCCCCTTCTGCTGCACGCGGAAGGGGGTTTTCATATACACATAACGCTCCTGCCGCATGGGGCGCTTGTGCGGCTGTGTATCCGAGTTGCTGGTGTATTGAGAGATGGGTCGTTATAATTCCGCCGAGTAGCACTTCATGGCTTGTGGCGCCAATAAAGGTGGGGCTTCCGGCTTTGCCCTACGGGCTACGCCGTGATAAGCTCGCCCCAGCCTACGAGTAGTGATTCGCTGGCCCGATTAGAAGGATCTGATTGTGAGATTACGACTCATGGCATCGTTGTTGAGTGTTTCCTGTCTGCTTGGATGCAGCCAGACTTCGCCGGTAATTCCCATAGCTCCTCTCGAGCCCCCACGCATGGAAGCGATATCCATCCAGCAGATGAAAGCCTATCCGGAGCTTGTCACAAGGCGGTTTGTTTCGCTGGTGGACTTCGAAGAGACAGCCCCCGGCGGGAGGCCCGGCCACGAGCAGGTGGATATGTTTTCCGTCGAGCCGGAACTGCCCGGGGCGCATCGTGAGTTTGTCGTCAATATTACTCGCACCGGCGCGGGCGCAATGGAAGTCACGCTGCCCAAATCCGCGAGGTTGGTTTACAAGATTCCGGGCTATCGCGATTTCCGCGGATACACGCTACTCTCGATGGCGCTTTACTGCGAATCTGTACGCGACGATCTGTGCGTGACGATCTCGACAGATTCGGCTTTCTGGGTATCGCACCGCACGTTGGTTCAGCCGGGATGGAACAATATCCTGATCGACATCCAAAGGCTCAATTCGTGGCCGGGTTTCGACATCACAGCCGTTAATACCATCGAGTTATCGTTCGACGACGCCACCGGGCCGGTCGAGTTCAATATCGATGACATAATGCTGGTCAACAATCGCCGGGAGTTTACCTCACTGCCTCCCGGATTCGCCCTGAGCAAGGAGGGGTTGGACTATCGCCTCACCGTTGCTCCGCTCGCCGAGCAAATATCGCTTATCCAGTGCAGCGACGGTTTGTGGCGGATGGGCAGCGATCAAACCGCTATTCAGGTTTCCAGCCCCGGTGAGCAACTGCCCTCCGTGGGAGAACACATGCAGTTGATGGGTTCTCGCAAAGTTGGTTACGTCGAAGTGCTCGAAGCGAATCCCATGCGCATCAGGCTGGCAAACACATGGTATTTTCCGACCCGGGCCGGCGAATGGGTTTCACTCGCCGTTCGCCAGATCAGGTGGGAATACACGTTCTACGCCGATGGTCGCCGGGTAACGAACGTCGAGCTGAATAACTCAGGCGGGCGCGATATCGGAACGTTCAGAATGTGGCTGGAGCGTGAGGTCGCCTGGTCGACGGGCGTCCTTGCCCGGGACATGGTTATCCGCGATTTTGAAGGTCCTATTGGGCGTTGGAGTTTCATGCAGGCTGCTGCAGGCGGGCTCAAGCGCCAGCGGCTGGAGGGCAACTTCATCCGCCCGGCGCAGATCGATTGCACCGTGGCTGACGGGCAAGGATTCGCATCCGGAGATGAAGACGGCGACAGGTTTGACGAATCGCAGGGTTGTTACTATCTCCAATCAATTAACGGACATTGCCGGTTCAGGATAATCCCGTCGGTCGACGGGGTGCTGGACCCGATATTCCGCATCGCCGGGCCATGGGAAGGCGAGGTAAGCGTGAACATCCAGGGCCTTGCGATACGCGATATCGAGCGCCTGGACGATGGGTCCGTCATATTCGTGATTCCGGGGTGGATTCGTCGGGCGACCGAGATCGAAGTTACCGGCGAAACTCGCTGAAATTCTCTGAAAACCCACATTCCTCATACTAACATTGGTGGAACATTTTTCTCATTGGTGGCGATCTTTCCCAAGCGTGTCGACGTATGAGAGTTGTGGCGATTTCCCGCCATCAGGAGAGAATGTTTTTCGGCATTTGCCACAGGAGGGCAAGCCCTTATATTTCCTCAAGATGCAGAGGAGGGTGGCCGATAAATTCAGAAGCTGGGCCTAGGATGGCCTATGCGCAGCGCCTTGCGTCTATATTGTGGACATGGACAGGTGAGCTTGTCTCGAGTGGAAGTTAAAAACCAGGGATGCGACCAGCCACGCCGGCCTTTCATGGGCGTTTCGGGTCGCATAGTGCGGTCCGTGGCGGTGTTCGCGGCCATGCTGGCGATGCTGGCCTTTGGCGGCTGCGCTTCGGTCCAGGATTTCTTTAAAACCGATTCGTCGCGTCTTTTTGGGCCCGACAAGGTTATAAAGAGCCCGCGCACCAGTTCCCCTATAAATCCGATCTATACCAATGTCGGCCATGCGGACATTGCCCAGGAGCTCGTTCCCAACTCAACGTTCCCCCAAGAGGGCGATTGGGAGTACGTCGCCACCGATTACGTCATCGGGCCGACCGACGTGCTGGTCATCAACATTCTGGACCTGTTCCAGGAAGGCATGGAGGCGTCGCTCCAGAGGATAGTGGAAGCAAGCGGAATGATCAGCCTTCCGCTGCTGGACAAGCGAATCATGGCCGAAGGCAAGACGGCGGAGGAGCTTAAGGACGACATTGTCAAAGCTTACAGCCCGGGAATTCTCCTGGAGCCGACGGTTTCGGTATCGGCTGCCTCGCAGCATCAAAATACATTCTCGATCCTGGGTGCGGTGGATCTGGCTGGGCAGTATCCGATCGCCCGCCGGGACATGAAGCTGCTGGAAGCACTGGCGATGGCGCGGGGAATCACCCAGACTAATATCCCCTATATTTACGTAATACGGCCTGCGCCTGCCAAGCGCCGCAGCGTGCCGGAAGAACCCCGCCCCGCCCCGGTCGAGTCAAGGCCAGTCGAATCGCCGGCCGAAGAAGCTACGACCGTTCCTGAATCGCCTCAAATGCCTGAATTGCCGGAACTTCCCGAACTTCCGGAACTGCCTGAGCTTCCGCCGGCCCCTGCCGCTGCACCGGTTGAGACGCCTTTAGTACCATCGCCGCAGCCGGTGGCTCCGATGGCACCGGGCGACGTCGATGTAGAGGCTGAACTGTTGGAACTGGAAACTGCCGTCCCCGGTGTCAAACCGTCTGGCAGAAGCGAAATTCCCATGCCCAGCGTGTTGCCCCCACCATCACATATGCCGATGCTAAGCGAAACTTCCTTAGCTCCTGGCCCGTCGGCCAGTGATATCAGGCAAATCGATATTGCCAAGACTCCGAAGTACATCTACTCCGACGGGCAGTGGATCAAAGTGGAGCAGAACCTTCCGCCGGCACCTGTCGAGGAAGATAAAGATACTGTAGACGTGATCGTTACCCCCGCGCCTCCAGAGCCGGTCGATCAGCCTGTGGTGCCGGAGGATGATCCGTTCGATTGGAAGCAGATGGACAAGTCGGGCCTGTCGAGAGTCATCGCGATCGACCTTACGCTTCTGCGGGCGGGCAACCCGCGGATGAACATCATCGTCCGTCCGAACGACGTTATTCGGGTGCCCTCGCTGGAGATTGTCGAGTTCTATGTTTCCGGAGAGGTCAATAGACCCGGTACATATTCCATGACCGGCAGAAGGGTGACCATCAAGCAGGCAATTGCGGCAGCCAGCGGTTTCAGTCCGCTGGCCTGGCCTCAAAACACCGTGATCTATCGCCGGGTCGGTAATAACCAGGAACAGACGATCCCCGTTGATCTCGAAGCAATCTTCCGAGGCGATCATCCTGACTATTTCCTCAAGCCCAATGATCTTATCGCTATTGGAAGCGATGTGCGGGCTCCATTTTTTGCTGTCATGAGGAATGCCTTCAGACTGACATATGGCTTCGGTTTTATCTACGACCGCAACTTCTCTGACCCGAACTTCGGTGCCAGAAACAGCAACCGGTTTACTCGATGGTAGTAAGCCTGGCAGTGATAAATTAATGAATGACAGCTTGGAGCAAATGAACTCGGGAGAGAAATCACGGCCAGTTTCCCTGGCCGACATGGTGGATTCACGTCCGAAACTGGCATTCAGCGAGAGCTTTCCTAAAGAAACGCTCATAAAAATTGCCGTGATCGCTGCGCTGGTCGCATGGATGAACTGGTGGCAACTTCGATTCCTCGTGGGAGTCTGGGAGCATAATCCTAACTGGTCGCACGGATTCATCATCCCATTTTTCAGCATCTACCTGCTGTATGCCAGGCGTAACGAACTCCTGTCAGCCAAGCGGCGGGTATGTTTGTGGGCATTGCCGCTTGTGATCATCTCCATAGCAGGCATCATAGTATCATTTTACCCGATCAGGACTTACTGGTTCTGCCACCTTGGATTAGTGATGTTACTGTTTTCCCTGGTGCTGTATCTCGGTGGGTGGCAGATCATCAAAGTCACGTGGCTGCCGATCGCCTTTCTGGTATTCGCCATGCCGCTACCGACGATGCTCTACGAACGCATCGCCTTACCGCTACAGGAATTGGCGGCAATGGTTTCCGCTAACGTCCTGACGTTATGCGGCGTGGAGATCAATGTGTCAGCTAGCAGTTTGAACATCACCTCGCTAACCGGAGTCAAGCATCCGTTGGTAGTAGCTGAAGCGTGCAGCGGGGTCAGATCGCTGATGGCGTATCTGTCGCTGGGTGTGGCCTGGGCGTATTTGGAAAACAGACCTGTCTGGCAGAGAATAATTCTGGCGTTGTCGGCAGGACCCATAGCGATCCTTTGTAACGTCCTTCGCGTAATAATAACCTGCACTATGTTCGTTATCGACAAGCCTCAATTAGGCCAGAAATTCATGCATGAGTTCACCGGAATGCTGATGCTTGTTCCGGCGATACTGATGTTCTGGGGGTTGTCTGTGCTCCTTCAATGCCTCTTCGTGGAAGTCGACGACGAGCCGGAAGACTCCGATGAACCGGACAGTTCGACCGAGGGTGCTCAAGCATGACTAACGGTAAAGACAACTTCGCGGCCAAGAGCAACTCCGTCAGCGGATGGGTGCACTTCGCAATAGCTGCCGGAATCTTGCTGGGTACCGCAATCGGGTGGCCGTATGCGCTAGCGCTGTTGAAATTCGTTACGCAGAAAGAAGCTGTTGCCTGGCCCGCGCATGTGATGGTGAATCCAGACACATTCCGCTGGGAGAGTTTCCCGGAGATATTTGATGGGCGTTTTGAACTGGTGCCTGACGGGGAGTTTGGCTCCGAGCCCGATGGTATTCCTGATGGCGAAATACTGATTACTGAAGACGTCATGGAATCGCTCGGTATCGGAACATCGTACGACAGGACACGTGTTGACGCACGCAAGAGTAACTGGTTCATTACCCGTCTCTATCGCGACAACACCAAGCCTTATGGACACCCGATGCGGTATTGGCGCATAGATATTTACTACTATACCGGTGGCCTCGACACCGTTCCGCACATACCGGAGCGCTGTTTCCAGGCCGCTGGAGCTGTGTCTTTAGGATCGGAAACGATCAAGCTGCACACGCCTAAGGCGAAGGGACTCTGGGGTGAGCCGGTCGAGTGGATGCGGGCACGCTTCGAGTTGCCGACGCGAGACGGAATGAGCGTGCGCCAAGTTTCGGAGTACTACGTCTTTAGTCTGAATGGCAAGCCCGAACCGCAGTGGACTAACGTTCGAGCCGGGTTGACCGATCCGCGGGTCAGGTATTGTTACTTCTCCAAAATACAATTCGGACCGCATGGAGTGAATGTGACCGACGTAGCCAAGTTCGACAAGGCTGCTGAAGAGTTCATCAGCTATCTGATGCCGGCTATTACTGCGGCGTTTCCGACACCAGAGGATGTTAAAGCTGCTGGTGCGGCCGCGCAGAAAGATGATTGATTACATACGGGCTATGTATCGGTAGCCCTATTACTAAAGGTCAGAACATGGCAAAGCAAAAAAAAGTCAACAAGCGCGTGGTAGTTCTGCTTGTATTGATGGGCATGGTTGTTATGGCAGTGGTTGCCGGAAAGCTCGTCAAGAAGATATTCCCCCCAAATCCTGATGCCCTCGCTGCGCTCGCTCGCAAGGCCACGGAAGACCAGCGGTATGGTAAAGCGGAGCTTCTGTGGCGCAAAGCCATTAAGGCGAACCCCAGACAGGAATTTCGCTACGAGTTTGCCGAGCTTCAAGTGACCATACTGAAGGAAGTGGCCAACCTGCCGAAAACGGAGGTTAGGGAGAGGATGAAAGTTGCCCGCGATCAACTCCAAGTGGCCTTGCGGCAAGATCCGAACTTCGAAAAGGCACGTATAAGCCTTGCCGAAATGATGTGGATCTCAAGGAATTGGACTGACTATATCAAGCAGGCCGACAAGCTGCTTGAAATCGTTCCGGATGACCATGAAGTATACAATAGGCGCGGCCATGCCAAGTCGAGATTGGCTGAGACAACCCCTCTACGCTACAAGCAGGCTGCCATCGACGATTTCAGGAAGGCTATCGAGCTGAACCCGGGAGAGTCGGACTACTGGCTGGCATTGATCGGATTCTATCACAGGATGGGCGATTCCGAACAGGTCGAACAGCTCCTTATCGAGGCGCTAGACAAGATTTCTGACAGCGTTACCTTGCATGTGGCTTACGCGAGTGTCCTTCATAAGGCCGGACGTGATGAGGAGGCAAAGGCCCAGATAGATCAGGCGATTGCCGCAGATCCGAACGACATTTCAGGCCACCTGGCAAAGTCAGACTTCTACTCGAATCGGAAAGAATACGCTCTGGAGTTGGAGGCGCTTCAGGCTGCAAGCCTGATCGATCCAGGAAAGATTGAAATCTACGAGGCGATGTCCAGAGCATACCGGCGGAATAGGCAGCCTGAAAAGGCCATCGAGTCTATCCGGGATGGGCTGGCGTCAGTGGACGGATTACTCGCAACTGCCCTTGGCGAAGGTGCGTCGGGTGAGCATAGGGCCCAACTGAAAGACAGTGAGGCACGCCTGCACTATCTGCTGGCCGGCATGCTGCTGGGCAAGGGCGAAGCCAACCTGTCACAGCTCAAAGAGCTTGATGCTGAAGTGGCCGCTTCGCTGGCGATAATCGAGCGGCGCGATTCGAATAGCCCCATGGCGGCGAAAATTGCAGGCTGGCTCGCATTGCATGCCGGAGACCGGAAACGCAGCACGGAATTACTGGAAAAAGCCGACGCCGGTTTCGAGGGGCGAGATCTGCGGACAGCCTTCATGCTGATCGAATTGTATTTTGATCAAGCGCCTGGCAAAGCTGAAATCCTCATCGACAGGTACCTGGGCACGCCGGAGTATGGCTCAAATCCATCCCTCCTGCTGAAAAAGGCACGGCTGGAGATGAAATACCGTGAGTATGACAAAGCCACAATGCGTTTGAATCGGGTGGTTACGTTGACCGGGACGAACGTGCCAGCGATGGCAGAAATGGCAAGGACGCTCCTTGCAGAGTTGGACGTCCTTAGGGGACGAACCATACAGTTGCCCAGGGACATGGATTTGTCGAATCCCGCGGTCATCCGCAGAATGGCTCGCCACGCAATTAGCCTGTGGGTAAGCGACGAGAAAGACAAGGCCTTCGCTCTGATGTCCGAATTGCACGAGCGCCAGCCCGACAATGTCCAGGTCACGTCTAATCTCTACAAGATGTACCTGGTGAGAGGCGAAAAGGCCAAAGGGATTGAGTTGGTCGAGAAGGCTATCGCTCGCCAGCCGGACAGCAAAGAGCTTCGACGGTTCAAGATTCTTATCGAAGACCCACAAAAGAGGGTTGAACGATTGCTGGAGATGGCTGACGAGAACGAAGACCCGATGCAAAGGGCGTTGAGAAGGGCCGGGATATATGCAGCGAGCGGAATGCGGGAGGAGTACCTGGCGCAGCTTCGCAAAGCTGAAGAGATTGATCCCAACAATCAAGCGGTCGTCGGGTCGCTGTTCCGCTACGCATTGATCGATGAAGATTGGGAGATGGCCGAGGAGATGCTCGCCCGAGCCACAGCAATCAATGCAGACGGTGTCGACGGTGCCGAGTATAAAGCCAATCTTGCGATGGCACGCAAGCAGTTCGATGAAGCAATAGAGGTGCTGGTCAAGCTCGTCGAGCAATATCCCGGATCGAAGCAGGGGAAGATGAAGCTTGGACTTGCCTACATGGAAGCCAATCAACCCCAGAAAGCCGAAAATCTATACCGTGAATTGGTTGAGGACGATCCGGGTTTTACCAATGCCGTCATAGGCATGATCAAAGCTACAGCCGTACTCGGAAAAACCGAAGAGACCAATCGATGGGTGGAGAAGGCTTACAGGCTTGCTCCTGAGAATTCCTACGTGCGGCGAATGCACTTGGACAGTATCCAAGCCACCGCCGCGCCTGAGACGATTATTCCCCAACGTCTGGCGATACTGAAAACCAATCCTGGCGACATCCCCAATATATACATGCTTGGTCAACTCTATATACGAGCAAATCAACCCGCAAAGGCTGAGGAGATGTTCCTCAAGATATGGAACGATCCTAAGGTCGACAAACTCGAGACTGCTCGCATTCTGCTGGCATACTACGGATCGCAAGGCCGTTTCCCCGAAAGCAATGATGTCTTGATGAAACTGCTTTCTGCAACCGAGGACAAAGTTGCGGTATGGGTGCTCTATGGGCAATTCCTTACCCAATACGATGTCGTCAAGGCACAGGGTGCGTTTGAGAAAGCCATAACGGAAGGTCCGCAGGACCCTCGCGGTTATCTGGCCATGACCAGTTTTTACTCCGCCCAAAGGCAGTGGAAGGAAGCTGTTGAAACTGCCAGAAAGTCTCTGGAATTGAATCCGGATGACAGGGTCATGCAAAGGAGCCTTATGCGCTTCCTCGTCGAGGCTGGACAATACGATGAGGCAAACAGGCTCATGGATAAGGCCTTTGTCGAAAACTCGGACGATATCGATATACTTATCCTCAAAGGTAGATTAGCGGGCCGCCAGGAACTCTACGAGCAGGCTGAGCAATGGCTCACCAAGGCAATTAAGCAGGATCCCAATTCGTATGAAGCACTGTTCAACAGATCTGGCATTCATCGGAGGACTGGGAACCTCCCAGAGGCCAGGAAGGACATGGAAGCGGCAAGGCAGATATCCGATACTCTCAATATCTCGATGCGCCTTGCGGCACTGCTGACACAGATGGGCGATGTCGACGATGCCCAGATCATCTATGCCGGTATTCTACAGAAATACCCCGATGCCAAACAGGCCATCGTGAGAGTGCTTGACCTGCATCTGGCAGAGCGAAGATGGACTCTCATGGATCCGATTCTGCAAAAGGCCATCCAGCGTGCTCCCATGGAGACCATATACAGAATCTACGAAGCGAGAATGGAACTGGCTCGCGGAAACGGAGGCAGGGCGATTGAAGTGCTGTCCGAGGCAGTCAGTCATGATAAGCAAAACAGGGGTGCCGTTATGTTTTATCTGGAAATTCTGATCGACGCCGGCCAGACCCAAAAGGCCATTGCGATCGCCAGAGACTATACTCAGAAGCCAGGCTTTGGTTCGCAGGCCACGGCGATTCAGGCTCGGGCGCTGGCCGCCCAAAACCAACCGGCAGAAGCAGAACAATTGTTCGCTGAAGCCATCAGTAAAGCTCAGCCGGAGGCTCTTCGCTACATTGTAGTGCAGGTGCAAAAGGCCTACGGTAACGCCGAGACGATCGGAAAGCTGGAGATATGGGCGGAATCAATTCGCTCGGGCGACTGGCAGATTCGCCAACTTATTGGCAATCTTCACTTCGCTAACAAGGACTATTCCAAGGCTGTCGACAGCTATCGCCAAGCGATGCAATTGACAACTGATGAGCAATTGAAAGCCTTGATCCAGCGGAACATGGGAAGGGCTTATCAGACAATGGGCCAGCCTTACCAGGCAGAGAAAGCTTACCTGGCTGTCCTCAAGATAAACAAGGACGACCTCCCGACACTGAACAATCTGGCCTACCTGTATACTGAAGATATGGATCAGCCAAGGAAGGCCCTGCCGCATGCAGAACGCGTCGCCAAGGCGCAGCCGGGCAACGGAAACGTTCTGGATACTTACGGATGGTCTCTGGCCAAAGCCGGTAAGCTTCTGGATGCGGAGCAACAACTCAACAGAGCGGTCGCACTCGTCCCGCACCTTGCAGTTGTCAGATATCATCTTGGATGGGTCTTCGAGCAGAAAGGGCGCCTTAACGAAGCCGCAGGCGAGTATCGCAGAGGCAATGAACTTCTCGGTGATGCGTCCGACGATTCCCTCAAAGAGACGCTTCGTGAAGCCCTTGAGCGAGTCCAGACAAAGCTGACGGGCGAGGAGTAAACCATGGACATGGCGACAACTCGAGATCAGGTTCCGCAGATAGCCCGACACCAGCCTGTTGCAAGGCCACACACTGGGATGCAGGCATTCAGGGCAGCAGGGCAAGGCGGAGCAGGAATTACGGGAAAAGACATCCTTCGCATGCTGCGAAAGCGGATGTGGATGATCATCATAACGTCAGTCACTGTTATGTCTTTGGTCATGGCAGTGACACTTGTTTGGTATATTTATGCGCCCATGTACACTGCCTCGGCCTTCCTGTTGGTCTCGCCACCGGCAGAGGGCACACTGGGCAGTTCAGATCGCCTTTACAGCAAGGCCATCATGCAAGGCCTCGTCATGTCGCATGTCCAGATGGTTCTATCCCAGCCCGTGCTCAACAGCGCACTGGCAACCCCGGAGATTAGAAAGACCGAATGGTTCAAGAAGACAAGCGAAGCCAGCGCAGTACAAAAACTCGCAAAAGCGATGAGCGTCTCGCCCATCATTAACACGAATTTCATCAGGCTTTCGATGACCGCAACGGCTCCGACTGCTCCAGAAAGGATGCAACTGGCTGAGATCGTAAATGCAGTCGCACAAGAGTTTGTCAAAAACAGTCGCGAAAATATCAATCGCGAACGCCAAATTGAAATGGAGAGTCTCAACAACGAGCGCGAAGCACTTGAGGACAATCGACAGCGTGTCAACATTTACATTCTTGACGCACGCAAAGGTACCGGTGTTTCGGACCTAAGCCAAAGACGCGGTACTCTCCAGATCCAACTCGAGTTACTGACAGATCAATTGATGCGGTATCAATTGTATTACACTCAGGCCGATACGGCCTACCAGGCATTCATTCGGCAGGAAGAATCAGGCACACTGGGCTCGGCTCCGGAAGTCGTGCAGGCCCTGGAAATGGATCAGGCATTAAGGGCGCTTCGCGGATCGGAAACCAATCTCATGGTGAGGCTGGAAAGCCTCCGTACCAAATTCGGCAGCAACCACCGCGAAATACGAACCATCGAGAACAATCTTAAAAGCATGAAGACTGAAATAGCGGCTCGCGAAAAAGTGATCACGGAGCGATCAATAGGGTACCTCAGAGCCAAAAGAGAAGCTGAACGCATGACACAGGGAAGCCAACTCAACGAAATCCAAATGAAGTTTGACGCGGCCAATACGAGGGTCCAGGAACTGCAGAGCACAACGGCCAAGATCGAGCAACTCGGGGCCGAGCGAGTAGATCTGTCTTTGCGCATCAAACGAATCTCAGATACCCTGTTGGTCATGAGGGTCCGCGTAAGTAAAGATCAGCAAGTGACGTTGCGCAGCAGAGCAACAATTCCCAGAATAATATCAAAGCCGAGATTGGGCATGATGATTCCCCTGGCGATCGTTCTTGGTCTGGCATGTGGGTTGGGGCTAGCCTTCCTGATTGAAGCCGTCGACACATCGATCAAGAATCCCTCCGATCTTTCACGGCGTATGGATTTGCCGATGCTTGGAATGATCCCGCACGAAGACGACTTGGAAGAGGAAATCGACGATCTCCGTCTGGCGTTCCTGTCCAATCCGGGTTCCCTCATGGGAGAGGCCTTTAGGCAGGTGCGAACCTGCCTGCTGTTCAGCGGACCGGAAAGCCAGAGGCGGAGCGTGCTGGTCACATCGCCGCTGCCCGAAGACGGAAGAACAACCGTCACTATGAATCTCGCCGGAGCGATATCAAGCGGTGGACGCAGGGTTCTGGTCGTCGATACGAATTTCCGCCAACCGGGTATTTCCTCGCTGTTCCCGGATTGCCCGCCAGGCGGTCTGAGCAGTGCACTTGTCGGCCAGGCCCAATGGCGCGACCTTGTATATGAGGTGAATCCGAATCTGCACGTTCTGGCTGCGGGAATTCTTCCGCCGAATCCAGCCGAACTTCTCGGTTCACAGGAGATGCGGGTCCACCTGGATGAGATGGTCCAGCAATACGATCAGGTACTACTGGACGGTGCGCCGTGTCTGGTCGTGACCGATTCTGCTGTGCTGAGCACCCTTGTCGACGGCGTCATACTGACGGTTCGAGCCGGGGTCAACACCCACGGAATCGTCCAGAGGACGCGAGACATCCTGATGCGAGTAGGCGGACACATCATTGGATCGGTACTCAACGGCGTAAGAGTTACAGCCGGAGGCTATCTGCGCAAAAGCTACGAGACGTTCTATGAGTACCGCGAGCAGGCCCAACTACCGGGTCAAAAATAGGGTAACAAGCTTTAAAATACTTTCGCCAGCCGCAATCGGGTCTTACGCCCGGGTGCGGCTGCTTTTTGCGCGTCTGAGGAAGGTTATAAAGGGGATTATCTTGGGGGAGCTTACTTCACCGAGCCTGTGACTAAACCGATAAGACACATGGAGGCTTAGTCTTACGCCTATGTTACAGACAGACAACTACAATCATGGTTTATCCTTATACGAGCAGGGGCGCTACGCCGATGCTCTGGAACTGCTGACGCCGCTCAGTAACTCGCCAAGCCTCTTCAGCAGGCTCGCGAAGTTTTATTGTGGCAAGTGCCATCAAGCCGCAGGCATCGAATTCATGGCAGCCGGAAACTTCCATGCTGCCGAACGGCACCTGCACGCAGCCGTTGAAGCAGTTGGAAGAAGCAGCGAATTGGCCGCCTATCTGGCCTCGCTGTACGCATCGACGGATAGATATACATCCTGCGTGCGAGAAACGGAAAAGGCAGTTGCTCTTGATCCTGACGATCCGCAGGTGCATCGCAGGCTTGCGATGGCCCAGTGGCGCGACGGGAATCGCCCCGGTTCGTACATGACCATCGCCGGCGCCATGCGCAGGTGTGGCGACGATTCAATGCTTCATATGCAACTTGGCCTCTTCCACGCTGCAGAAGGGCGGTACTCCCAGGCAAGGGTGTCGTTGCAAGAGGCCATTCAGGCAGATCGCGCAAATGCGGCGGCCCATTACAACCTGGCGCTGGCAGCAGCGGCTGAGAGCGACGTAACTGCCGCATTGAGATCCTTTCAGCGGGCATACGAATTGAGTCCTGCTGATCTGGTTTGCGCTCATCATCTTGCACTTGCCGCCAAAGCCGCTCATCAGCAAGGATACGCTGTCTCGCTTCGCCTTCCCGGTGCGGCACAGGCCACTGGCGGATCGGAAATGCAGCAACTGGCCGCCTGCGTATGCAATGAGCCCGAGTTCATTGAAGCATTTCTTGCACTGGGCCAGACCGATGCGGATCAGATGATATTCGGACTTCTGGCAGAGGTGCTTCAATGCGCTCTGGCAGAGCACCCTGCTTATGCTGACCTGAACTACCAACTCTCCAAGGTGCTGCTGCGACTGGGGCGGATCGACGAAGCAATCGATCGGGCCAACAGGGCGGTGGCGATCAATCCGAGCTATCTGAATGCTATTGTGCATCTGGGACGTCTCTATGCGTTGAACGGTAATTGCCACGAAGCTGCCTCGAATCTGCAATTGGGGATATCGCTTGGCGGAGATTGGGCGGATGTTCATTTTCTCGCTGGCCAGATGCTTCACAAGACCAATAAGCCTGAAGATGCCGTGCAGCACTTCGAGAGGGCACTGAAATTGAATCCGGAATATGTAAAAGCTGAAAAATCGCTGGCGAAGCTAGCGGCGTAATTGGAGGAAACGTGAGCTACTTACTGGAAATACTGGGACGCGGACTGGACAACGATCTCAGTGATCTGCTGGATCGATACTTCTGGTCACCACCATCGCAGAGTCTTTCGCAACTCGAAGACTGCTGTCGGCAGCATCCGGATTGGCCGGACATTCGGTTTCAACTTGGACTGGCCTATCTGCGGTCAATGCAAATGCCTGAAGCCATCGAACATCTTTCCGGGGCTTGCAAGTACAAGAGCGATTACCTTGCAGCCAGACTTGCCTTGGCATCGGCATACGATCAGGAAGGCAAGTCCAAGGAGGCGCTGGATCACCTCCGGATCGCCAACCAGACCCATGCCGGTGAGCCCGCGGTCCTCTTTGCGATGGGCTTTTGCCTTGAAAAACTCCGCCAACCCATGGATGCGGCGGAGTATTATCGCGATACGATAGCCGCCGAACCCTATTTTGCGCCTGCCAGGGAGCGTCTGGCCGCCGTTGCAACGCTTCTGGATGATACGGAAACTGCAATTGAGCAATATCAGTTTCTACGCGACGCCGAGCCGGAAAAGACTCACCTGCGAACGGCGCTGGCGCATCTGTACCATCGGGACGGCTCGTTCGACAAAGCGGTCGAGGAGTTTGAGAACGCCATCGCAATGGAGCCGGAAAACTGGGCCCTCGCCGATGACGAAGTCGAATCGCTGGTTGCAGATGGAATGATCCGAGAAGCGATCGAGCGGCTGCACACACTCATAGAGCAGCAGGGCGAGTTTGCCGATCTTCACGTAAGACTGGCCGATCTCTACAGCCAGTCGGGCGACGACGAGGCAACGTTGAATCACTATCAGATTGCCCTGGATCTTCAACCGAACTACCTCGAAGCCAAGGTGAAACTTGGGGCACATCACCTGCTGAACGGAAGGTGGGAAGAAGCGGCTGAGACGTTCCATAGTGCATGCGAACTGAACGATCGTGTCCTGGTTAACTATATCGGGATCGGTGTGGCACAGGCGGCTGCCGGAAGAACCGCAGAGGCGATGAACAGTTTTGACCTCGCCGCCACCGTCGAACCAAATAGTACGCTGCTGCTGACGGAAATGGCACGGCTGCAACTGAAAGCTTCGCTCGCAGATGAGTTCATCAAGAACTTTGAGCCCACCGAAATTTTGCCCGCCGCCGAGATCGAACTCGATAACGACGATTTGCTGCACAAGCAGATTACGCGGCATGGCGAAGAGGTCGCGAGTAATCCCACTCATGCCGATCTGCGATATCGCTATGGTGTGCTACTGCGATCGGAAGGGCGATTGGCCGAAGCATTGGAACAGTTCACCGCAGCTGTCGAGATCAATCCCAATTACACCCAGGCAGTCATCAAACTTGGCATAACGCAACAGGAACTTGGACAGGTCGACCAAGCCGTCCAGACTTTTACCAAGGCTCTCGAACTTGCTCCGGAGTACGTTGATCTGAACTACAGGCTGGGCTTGCTCTACACCAACAGGAGAGAGTTCGAAGATGCAATCAAGCACATGGAAGCAGCTTCAGGCGGATCGCCCGACAATAGGCAGATACGGGCGGCTTTGGCGCTGTCGTTGCAGAATATGGGCCTGATGGATAAGGCCGCCGCCACATGGCGAAGCCTCTGGGAATTGCATCACGTCGAGACGCCGTGACAGATACATACAAATAAAATAAAGACGCCCACGACTTTGACCAGCCGTGGGCGTTTTGATTTCCATGTGAAGATATTCTAAGCCAGTAGCTTCTCGATGCGGTCGATTCCCGCGTCGATCTGCTCCATACCGGTGGCGAAACTCAGGCGGACGCAATTGTCGTCGCCGAATGCGATGCCGGGCACCAACGCAACTTTGGCCTGATCCAGCGCTGCTGCGGCCAGGTCCAGCGATCCGTTCACCTCGAGGCCGCCAATTGTCTGTCCGAAGTACGAACTGACATCGGGGAAGCAGTAAAACGCACCGGTCGGTTGAATGCATTCGACACCGTCGATGGCGTTGAGCCTAGCGGACATGTGCTTGCCCCGGGCCTCGAATGCCTGACGCATCTGTTCGATTGCTCCTGCCGCCTCGCTCGACGTGTAGGCTGCCAGTGCGCCTGCCTGGGCGAAGCTGACGGGGTTGGTGGTCTCGTGGCTCATCAGGCGGCGAATAGCGGCGATGATGTCTTTGGGACCGGCGGCCCAGCCCAGACGCCAGCCCGTCATCGCGAAGCTCTTGGCCAGACCGTTGAACGTTACGGTCCGCTCAGGCAGCCTGTCGTCCAGAGCTGCAAAGGAGACAAACTTAGTATCGCCATAGATGAGGTTTTCGTATATCTCGTCGGAGAACACGATCAGGTCTGTCTGTAGTACCGCCTCGGCGATTGCAGAGAGTTCCTGGGGGGTATAGGTCACGCCCGTCGGATTCGAAGGCGAGTTCAGGATGAGAATCTTCGCGTCCTTGCCTGCCTCGAGCACCTGGGCGGGAGTGATCTTGAAACCGTTCTCGCGCGATGCCGGAATAATCACCGGTACGCCGCCAGCGAGGGAGACCATCTCAGGATAGCTCACCCAGTACGGTGCTGGGATCAGAACCTTGTCGCCCGGATCGATCGTCGCCTGGCAGGCAGCGTAGAGCGCGTGCTTTCCGCCGAATGTTACCACGACCTGATCCGGGGTGACGTTGATTTTATTCTCGGTAGCCAGCTTGGCCGCTATTGCTTGGGTAAGGGCCTTGCCGCTTTTCGGGATGTACTTGGTGTCACCGGATTGCAACGCGGCGATGCAAGCGTCCTTGATGAACTGTGGCGTATCGAAGTCCGGTTCACCTGCACCGTAACTGATAATGTCAATGCCATCGGCTTGCATCTGCCTGGCCTTGGCGGTAATAGCAATAGTCACGCTGGGCTGCACTGCGTCGATTCGACGTGAAAGTTTCATTTCATTTTCCTTGGTATCAGAGTTGCTATAAGAAGGGCGGCCCCGATTAAGGCCGCCCTTTAACTGTTACGTTAGTTCCGGCAGTTTTCGTCATCCATCGGCAGCTTTCGTCATTCGTCATCCACCGGCAGGGGTCGGGGTATAGCCGATGAATGCCAGGAAGGTGTTCGTATTCAGGATGGGAACCTTGAGGCTTCTGGCCATCGCATCGATTTCATTGAACTTTCCGTGAATTCGCAACTGCTCCTGGTGTACCTGATATTCCTGGGGCGTGGGCGCCTCGGGCGTCTCGGGCTTGGTGGGCTCTGCGCCGCGGATGACGAAGTCTGTATTGATGTTCACTTCGGTAACCACCTTGCCACCGAAACGCTCGATCAGTACGGTAGCTTCCCTGGCGCCATCGGAGGTTGGCGTTCCGGTACCGTACAGATCAAAATCGCCGATGACCACGAACGTGAATGTTCGCGTCGGGTCGAAGGCGAGATTGGCTATGAAATCGTCGATGACGATCGGGTCGCCAGGAACCTGCGACTGCATGCGGCATTCGCTGGTGTTCTCCTTGACGTTGGTGACGATGACCTTTGCCTTGCCCTCTCCATCTTCCGGGATGCCCGTTGGCGGATACACCGAAAATGTCATGCCGGGCTTGATCTTGTCCTTAGAACCGAGGTTGATGTAGCAAAGGCGCCCCTGGTCGGAAACCATAAGAATTTTTCCGTCCGGAACGCGAGCTTTTTGGATCGGGTCCGTTCCCGTGCCGATCAGTACGCGAACGCTTTCCTTGAACCTCTCAAATTCGTTCTGGAGTAGTTGATATTCACGCTTCTTTTCGGCCAGGCTGGTGTTCAACAGCTCGATGTCCACGTCCTTACTGTTTCGCAGCCGTTTCCACTCGCTGCGTGCGTCGGAGAGCTGCGTCTGGTAATCGGAATGCTTGGTCTTGAGTTCGCCTTGCAGCAAGGTGACCTTCTCATCCAGCGTTGCGACGTCGGCTTGGAGACCCTCTTTTGTGATGTCCACCAGGGCCTGCTTGTCTGCAAGTTCAGCCTGCTGGGCTTCGATTTCCCTGTTAGCCTCGACGAGCTGTTTGTGAAGGTCGAGGATTTCCGGCACGATAGCTTCTCGCGCGGAACCTGCCTTACCAAGGGCATCTTTGATTTCCTTTGCAGCCTTGGTGGCTGTGGTCGGACTTCCGATGACCAGACTGGTAAGCTCGTCTATCTCCGCGTTCTTTGCAGCCACTTCGGCCTTGAACTGCTTGATGACGGTCTTGCCTCCCTGGGCGGCCATCATCTGCTTGACCTCTGGATCGCGGCGGTCGACGCGATCGGCGATCTGCTCGTTGGCCGCAGTCTCGTCGGCAATTTGCTTTGAGAGCTTGTCCGAGTCCAAGTAGAACAGGACCGCAGCGGTCGTTGCAATCAGGAACAGAAAGACCATTACGATCAGAAGATATGGCGGACTGGTGCGTTGCTGAACTACGCGTGCCATGTAAGCTACTCCTGTGTGGCTGGTGCCTCTCCCGGACGGAAAGGGCGCGTTAGTGGCATTTTCCCAAGATACCAGGGGCAAAGGGTCCGGCGCCTGTCGCCGTAAGCAAACTCAATGATCGACCCTTCTTGGACCAAGAGTATCCGATATATGACCAAGTAACGTCAACAGGTTTTTATGGCTTACAGTTAGCTGAGTCTGTCTTTTAGCAGTTTTTGGACCTCGCCTGGCCTCGCCGCACCACGAGATGCCTGCATTACCTGGCCCATCAGGAACCCAAATGCGCGTTTCTCTTTTTTGCCACCGGCCTTAACATCTTGTACCGCCTGGGGGTTATCGGCGATGGCTTTGTCGACCCACTCTCCCATCGCCGACGAGTCCGTAACGGCAAGCAGGCCTTCGGCTTGGGCGATTGTTTTTGGAGATTGTCCGTCCTCGAGCATCTTGTCGAACACTTTGGCGGCGGCAGTGGCGTTGATCTCGTCTGCATCGAGCATCGTAACCAATTCTGCGAGTTGCTCAGCCGTTACGCCCGTCTGGGCGATGGAACATCCGCGCTCGTTGGCGATGGCTGCTCCGCGGCCGAGAAGCAAATTTACGCACCTCTTGGCGTCGGCTCCCGAAGCGACGGCCGAATCCAGCAGGTCGCCGGTGGGGGCATCCATGGTCATCGCGTCGGCTTCGGCGAAGGTCAGAGAGTAATCGTCCATGTACCTCTGGCGCCGCGCCAGGGGCAATTCGCCGATCTGCGCAGCCAGCGAGTCGCGCCACGCATCGTCGATGACAACCGGCATGAGGTCCGGTTCCGGGAAGTAGCGGTAATCGTGTGCCTCTTCCTTATCACGCTGGAAGACGGTCTTGCACGAGGCGTCGTCGTATCCGCGATTTTGCTTTCCGAGTTTTTCAAGCGTGAAACCTTCCGGATCTACTTGCCACTCGGCGTACTGGCGGTCGATCTCGAAGTTCACGGAATTCTCCAGCGCCCGGAAGCTGTTGAGGTTCTTCACCTCGATGATCGGAGTCTTATATGTTTTACCGCCGCGCGTGATGTGCAGATTGATGTTGGGCTCGAATCGCATGTGCCCCATCTGCATGTTGGCCTCGGAGACGCCCAGCCATCTCATCAGGCGTTGCATCGCCCGGGCGTAACCCATCACTTGTTCGGCGGAGTTCATGTCCGGTTCGGAGACGATCTCCAGCAGGGGCACGCCTGTGCGATTGAGATCCACGCCAGTGTGGCCGGGGTTGTCGTGCACGTTCTTGCCCGCATCCTCTTCGAGGTGTGCACGCAGCACGCGCAGCCTTTTGGTCGAACCGTCTGAAAGCGGAATATCGAGAAAACCGTGTTCGCTGAGCGGCAGGTCGTACTGGGTGGTCTGGAAATTCTTGGGCAGGTCCGGATAGTAGTAGTTCTTGCGGTCCCACTTGCTGAAAGAAGCGGCCGTGCATCCAAGCGCCAATCCGACCTTGAGGGAATACTCGACGGCCTTTCCGTTCATCACCGGAAGCACGCCCGGCATGCCGAGGCAGACGGGGCATACGTTCGTGTTTGGCGGGTCGCCGAAGTGGTTCCGACAGCGGCAGAACATTTTGGTCTCGGTGGCCAGCTCGACGTGAATTTCCATGCCGATAATAGGTAGTACTGTATCACTCATGTCAGGACTCATTAGGCCTTCTGTTGCGGGTTAAGTTGCATTATGCCGGAGGCGGTTTCGTACATTCTGCCCGCTCGCAGTATGGTCTGCTCGCTCAACGCCGGACCGATCAGTTGCATTCCTATGGGCATTCCGTCGGAGGCAAGCCCGGCGGGTATCGTCATTGCGGGCAGGCCTGCGAGATTGACGGAGATCGTGTAGATATCGGCGAGGTACATTGTCAGCGGATCGTCGGTTTTCTCTCCGATGTTAAACGCGGTGGTGGGCGTTACGGGGCATAGCACCACGTCGCAGCTGTCGAAGACCTTGTCGAAATCGTTCTTGATAAGACGGCGGACCTTGAGGGCCTTGTTGTAGTAGGCGTCGTAATAGCCCGCAGACAGCGTATAGCTGCCGAGCATTATCCGCCGCTTGACCTCTTCGCCGAAGCCTTCGGCGCGAGACTTGGAGTAAAGCTCGATGATGTCACTTACGTCCGCGTCGGTGCGATGCCCGTAATGGACTCCATCGAAGCGGGCCAGATTGCTGGAGGCCTCGGCCATCGCCACGATGTAGTAGCACGCCACGGCGTAGCTTGAGAGATTCCCGTTTGCGTCGCGATCTACACGGCTGTGCGGTAGCGATATCTCGATCACCTCGGCGCCGGCAGTTTTGTATGTCTCGGCGGCTTGGTGAATGGCGGCGTTGATTTCCGGTGCAAGTGCGTCGGAGTAGAACTCCTTCGGCAGGCCGATGCGCAGTCCGTCGATGGGTTGATCGATTGTAGCAAGGTAATCCGGGACCTCTGCCTTCAGCGAGGTGGAGTCTTTGGGATCGTATCCTGCGATAGCGCCGCTCAACAGGGCGGCGTCGGTGACGTCGCGCGTGAGCGGCCCGATCTGGTCGAGGCTGGACCCGTATGCGACCAGCCCGTACCTGCTGACGCGTCCGTATGTGGGTTTGAACCCCACCACGCCGCAAAAAGCCGCAGGCTGGCGAATCGAACCGCCCGTATCGCTGCCCAGCGCGGCGATGCACTGTCTTGCGGCGACGGCAGCGGCCGAGCCTCCGGACGAACCGCCCGGAACGCAGTTGGTGTCCCACGGATTTCGCGTCGGTGCGATTGCACTGTTCTCGGTTGACGAGCCCATGGCGAATTCATCCATGTTCGCCTTGGCGATCACTACCGCGTCTGCCGCTTCCAGCATGGCAGGGACGGTACCCATGTAGGGTGCTTCGAAATTGGCGAGGATCTTCGATGCGCAGGTGGTTCGCCCGTAGGTGGTGCACATATTGTCCTTGATTGCGATGGGCAGGCCCGCCAGTGCGCCGAGTGAATCTCCGGATGCACGTTTGGCGTCGATTTGGGCGGCCCGTTGGCGGGCGCGGTCGGCGAGCACTTCGACGAAGGCCGCTATCGTGGGCTCGGTCTTCTCGACGGCGGCCAGGTAAGCATCTGTCGCCTGAGCGGCGCTGATTTCGCCGGAAGCTATTTTGTCGCGTAACTCGACGGCGGATAATTCAAGTATCTCACTCACATGTATCTCCGAGGTCGTCGTGCCGACGACCGCTAAACAAAAACGTACTTTCTAATCATGGCATCGCTGCTTTCGACCGCTAAACAGAAAAATCAACTATCGCCGATCACCTTGGGAACCTTAAAGAAGTCACCATCGCGTGCCGGTGCGTTTTTCAGCGCCTCCTCGGGCGAGAGCGATTCACCTGGAACGTCCTCGCCGAAGACGTTGTTGTTCTCGACGGCGTGTGCCATGGGCTTGACGTTCTCGGTATCGAGTTCCTGCAGTTTGTCGAAATAGCCAAGTATATCCGCAAGCTGTTTGCCGAACGTCTCGACCTGCAGATCGGTCAGTTCTATTCTGCTCAGCTTGGCGATGTGCCTGACCAGATCGGTATCTATTGCTTCAGCCATGAACGATTCTCCGTAATTCGGCCGATAGTTAAACGGTGGCCAAGCCACTATGATTGTCAAACTGAGGCGAACTGTCAACGCAACGTCGTATTTCCCTCTATTGCGAGGTTGACGGTTTGGACTCTCAGGGCTATAGTACCGGGACCACTTACCGTTTAAGCGAAGGAGATTTATGGCCAAGGGTGAGGTCATTGAAGTTGAAGCAACCGTAAAGGCATCGCTGCCGAACGCCATGTTCCGCCTCGAGATCGAGGTTGGCGGCAATAGTCACGAGATCATCGGCCACATTTCCGGCAAGATGAGGCGCCACTATATCCGCATCACACCTGGAGACAAGGTGCTCGTGCAACTGAGCCCGTACGACCTTAGCAAGGGTCGGATCGTCTACCGCCAGCGCTGATAAATTTTTTCGCCGCTACCCCCAAATATATCCCCATGTCCGAAAGGGCGTGGGGTTTTTCATTGCGCCGGAGCTGTCAGGACCAAGAGATAACCAATCGATTATTTTCCTTTGCTTTTCTGAGGGTACAAAAGTCTCACAATTATCCTGTTGTAGTTCGAAACTACTTATCGAGGCTCAGGGACAGCCCCTTGCTGTATATCAAGGCAATCTCCTGTGCACTCAGGGCACGGGCATAAAGAGCAAAGTCGTCAATGCTGCCGGTGAAGTTTTCAGGACCCAAGCTTTGCGGATTGGCTCCTAACGCAAAGTCTCTGGCAAGCGTGAAGTCCTTGTCTGGTACTTCGGCTGAGCCGGTCTTCTTGCCGTTGACATAGAGCTTGAGCGTCGGGCCTTCCTTGGTTGCAGCAATGTGAATCCATTTTCCTTCCTGTACTTCCACGCCTTCGGTAGAGCTTATGCTACCTGCTTCGACCCTCGCATAGAGTTTCGTCCCCTCCAAGACCACGCGTAACGGATCGTCAAGAGATCGAGACCATGCACAGAACACCTGCGCGAGATGCTTGGTGGGCAATCCCTCCGGTTTGACCCACGCTACGAAAGAGAATTCTCTCTCCGGGAAGTAGGGTATGCGATAGAGCAACATGCTCTTAGGTCCGAGTTTTACGGCCTTTCCAGGCCTGTTCCGACGGTCCCTTGCCGGTTTGACATTTACGGACTTCTCCATGTAGCCGTAAGCCGGCTTTCCGTTCCCATCCAGATACGAGCCACTTACTAGCCCATCCCTGCGAAAATAGACCAGAGCTGGCTTGCTACTGCCACGCGATGACGCTCGGCCATGTTCAGCGGCATAGTTATATGCGTTCTTGATGAATCCTCCCAATATGCCAGGATCGCTATTGGAGACGGCGACAACGTCGATTCCATTGGGCAGCCGCTCCATGGCCGCGGTTGCCTTGCGTCCGTCCCACGTCCAGAATCCGTGGTGGTCGTTGCTCGGGCCATCGACGACGCGACCTTTGGGCCACCCCAATGCTTCATCGTACATCTGCTCGGTTGTCTTCCTGCTCAGAATCTTGTACTGCCGCAGACCAACCATGAATTTCGCCAGATCATCAGCAGATCCGAACCCTCCAAATGCCCCGAACTGCCAATTGTTGTTTCCGTGAAAGGTATCTTCCAGTGTGTAACCGCAGTCATAAGTGTTGGGTATGTAGTGCAGAGTCTTGGGGTTTGGATTTACCCCGCCGAGCGTTTTGATTCCCAGCTTGTCGTTAATATGCGTCTTGAGGAAGGTAGTGAACTCCATGCCGGATATTTCTTCGACTAATACACGCAGAAGCATGTAGTTCCCGTTGTTGTAATCGTGCCGAGCCCCAGGCTCGAAGTCCATGGGCTTGGAGAGCATGATGTGAACCGAGTTTTGCAGAGATCGGGCGTCTTCCCAGTCGGCATGGGACAGACCGGTATTGTGTGTCAGAATGTGACGGAAGGTGATCTTCCTGGCCTTATCGCTGGCCATTGGGAATATTTTTCGGATCCCGGGAGAGTACGCCCAGAACGGATCATCCAGGGAGAATTTCTTCCCCTTCAATTCCCAGGCCTTGAGGAAACAGACGGCCACGATCGGCTTAGACGCGCTGGCAAGATAGACCGGTGTGTCGGTCGTCATTTTTACTGCCGGCGTCTCACGTTCCCACGGTGCTCGAGCCCAGCCTTCGGACCGTTCGATCACTCGTCGGCCGTTCTTCATGACGATCAAGGCATACCCGCCTTGCTTGCCTTTCAGCGTCAGAGTTTTGTCGAAGTAACGATTCCACGCGTCCCAGTCATTCACCTTGGTTGCAGGCCTGTCTTTCTTAACAGCCGCGAAGGCTTCACTTGACAGCGACCCGGCAATTGCCAAGACAGCCATCAAAAATATCCCGTATTTGCTGGAGTCACGTCGTCGCTGCATCTCGTTATCCCTTTTTTCGAACGACACCATGAACGTACGAATATCTAGAAAGGCACGCTACCAGTAAGATATGCGTGGATCAATTGAAAATCCATGCCGGCACTGCGACGACTGATATGATGCCTGTTCTAGGAAGTGTGCACGCAGTTTTTGTAGGCTTGGGTGGCGATGATCTGCGCGATGTCGTCGGCTTGGTTTATGGGGCGGTTGGTTTCTATCCAGAATCGCCCGATCATGTCGAGCGCGTGGACGTCGCCGGTGTTGACCAGTGGGAGATCAAGCTGCCCGGCGATTATCATCGATCGCAATGCGAATTCCGGGGAATGGTTGCAGGTGTAGAATTCTATCGCTGAGGGCAAGAGTTTCTGATCGAGCATTTCCGCTCCGCCTGCGAAACGGAACGGGTGTGCCAATATCGCCAGATGTCCGTCGTCCGAGGCTTTGGCGATAACGTCGGCCGCGTGGGTGAGCTCGACATAGGCAGGATCGTTCGTGCCCAACACGACGATGTGCTGCGATTGCATCGATCCGGTGGCGAGTTCAACTCCGGGGAATATCCGCAGCGACGGAAATTCGCTTCGCAGGTCGCCCAGTTCATCATCGGGCCAGACGGTGTTGTGCTCGGTGATGTAGACCGCGTCGTAGCCTTGTTCGAGGAGGCAGGCCATCATCTCGCGCGGCGAATTGAGGGCGCAGGTGCTGTAGCGATTTGTATGCAGATGCAGTTCAACCTTCATGGTGAATTATATTCCCGCCGAGGCAGTTAAAAGTCAGCCGATCGCGGTGTTCTTGGGAAGGGGATCACGTCGCGGATATTGGCCATTCCGGTGGCGAACTGGACGGTCCGCTCCAAGCCTAGCCCGAACCCGGCGTGCGGGACGGTTCCGTAGCGGCGCAGGTCCAGATACCACGAGTAATCGTCCTTGCTTATGTTCTGGGCGTCCATGCGGGCTTCGAGTACGTCGAGGCGTTCTTCACGCTGGGCGCCGCCGATGATTTCGCCGATCTTGGGTACGAGCACGTCCATGGCGGCAACGGTTTGTTTTCCATCCTCGCAGCCGTCGTCGACACGCATGTAGAAAGGTTTGATGCAGGCAGGATAGTTGGTGATGATCACCGGTTTTTTGAACTTTTCCTCGCTCAGGTATCGCTCGTGCTCGGTCTGCAGGTCGCTTCCCCAGCAGATCGGATATTCCCACTTGCGGTCGGCTTTTTCGATGATATCGATAGCCTGGCTGTAGGTGATTCGCTCGAAGCTGCTATCGGCTATGCTCATAAGAGTATCGATCACCGTATCGTCGATGCGCTTGTTGAAGAACTCCATGTCTTCGGAGCAACGATCAAGAACCTGGGCGAAAATGCTCTTTAGAAAAGCTTCAGCCAGGTCTGCGTCGCCAGCCAGGTCGCAGAACGCCATTTCCGGTTCGATCATCCAGAACTCTGCCAAGTGGCGGGGCGTGTTGGAGTTTTCCGCCCTGAAGGTCGGCCCGAAGGTGTAGACGTTGCTCAGTGCGCAGGCATGGGTTTCGGCTTCCAACTGGCCAGAGACGGTCAGGTAAGTCTGCTTACCGAAGAAATCGTTGGCGTAATCGACCTGTCCCGCTTCGTCCTTGGGCAGATTGTCGTGGTCGAGCGATGTTACGCGGAACAGCTCGCCAGCACCCTCGCAATCGCTCGGACCGATTATTGGCGTGTGGATATACAGAAACCCTCGCGATTGGAAGAACTCGTGAATGGCAGCCGATATCACGTTGCGAACCCGCGCTACGGCACCGAAAGTGTTCGTCCGCGGCCGCAGGTGTGCGACCGTGCGAAGGAACTCGAAGCTGTGGCGCTTGGGCTGAATCGGATACGCCTCAGCGTCGGATGTGCCCGTCACCTGCACCTCGGCTGCGTGCATCTCGACGGTTTGCCCTTTGGCGGGTGACTCGACCAGCTTGCCCGTCACTATCACGCTGCAGCCGGTCGTCAGGTGCAGCAGATCGCTTTCGTAGTTCGCCAAGTCCTTGTCGGCGACGATCTGCAGGCAGGCCATGCACGAACCGTCATTGATCGTAATGAAGCTGAATCCGCCCTTGGAACTGCGGACGGTGCGGACCCAGCCAGCTACTGTTACCTCTTGATCGGGCTTGCCGGTCGAGAGGGCTTCCTTGATTAACATTCTTTCCATGCGTATCTCCTCGGTGGGTATTTTCTGAGGCGGCGGGGTAATAGTCAACGCCCGAGCTTGCGCATTGGTGAAATAGTGCGGACGATCAGTTAATATCATGCGTACATGAATAAACGATGGACCATCCTGACTGCGGTTCTACTGGCGGCGCTGGCTGCGGGTTTGTACTCACCATCGCTGCGGGCGGAGTTCGTCTACGACGATTTTTCGCAGATCGTGATCGACGATTACATTCACGATTTCAGAAACATCCCGGAAGTGCTGAGCCTCCGCGTACTAGGGCGAGACGAGTTGGATTACAATCGGCCTGTCATGCTGCTCTCGATGATGGTCGATTCGCTCATATGGGGCCGCCAGCCGGTCGGTTACCACCTCACCAGCCTGCTGATGCACGCAGGTTGCACCGTGCTGCTGTTCACGCTGCTGCTGAGAATCCTGCCGAAACTCTTGCCCTCAGACGACCCGACCGGCCGGTTGCGGGTTGCTCTCGGTTCGCTTGTAGCTGCGGCGATCTTTGCCGTCCACCCGGCCAATAGCGAAGCTGTCTGCGTGCCGTCCTTCAGGGAAGACGTGCTGGTAGCAATGTTCATACTCATCGGCCTACATCTGGCAGAGCGGTTCCCCGCCGCCAAGCGATGGAAAACGTATCTGATCGGTGGGGCGTGCACGCTTTGCATGGGCTTGGCCGTGGGAAGCAAGGAAACCGGTGCGATCGCGCCTGTGTTGCTGGCGGTCTACTGGCTGTGCTTCGGCGATCGCAGCCGGTGGCGAGCCTGGGCTGGGCTTGTCGGTGCGGTGACACTCGTGATCGGAGCGTTCCTTGTAGCGAGATTCATGCTGCATGTGGACGAATCGGCGATCTTTCTCCAATCGCCGCGGTACATGGGCGGATCGTTTGGCGAGGCGATACGGATTCAGCCCCGCATTTGGGTGTTTAATCTGGGCAATATTATCTGGCCGGACAAGCTTTGTGCGGACCAGACACTGGCGGTGGTTGAACGAATCTCTCTTGGCGTCGCAATCGTCGGACTCGTCGCTGCGATGGGCGTGCTCGCTCTGTCGGCGCGGAAAAACCGTGCCGTCGCCTTCGGACTCATCATGTTCTGGCTGGCGATCGGCCCGGTGTCCAATTTCGTTCCCATGTACAGACCGATTGCGGACAGATACCTCTACCTGCCCATGCTCGGCGTCTGTGTTGTGCTCGGGGCGTGGTTGTGCAGGGTGAAGTGGCCGATGCGGAAATGGTCCCTGGTGGGCGTTCTGATCGCTGCGGCGGCTGGGTGCACTGTGCTTGGCGTGATGACGGCCAGGCGCGTGAGCGTCTGGCAGAGCAGCCTTTCGCTCTGGCAAGATACGATCGAGCGCAATGAGCATTCGGACACCGGGTATAACAATCTGGGCTTTGCGTTGTATTGGGAGGCGCGGTATGCCGAGGCGATTGACGCCTTCACCCAGGCCAGCCGCCTGGATCCGCGGATGGGCGATTGTTGGGCGGGGGCGGCGATTACCTTCGATGCGATGGGTAAGCCCGAGGCGGCCGAGAGGATGCTGCAAGAGGCGATCAGCCGAAAACAAATCTACGCCGAGCCCGACCGTCTAGTCGCCGCGTTGTGGTGGGAGCGACACCAAGCCGATAAACTCCAACTCATCGCCAACCGCCTCGAAGCAAAACAGACCGAGCAATAGGGGTGCATAATAAAACGCGGCGGGTTGGGAAACCTACCGCGCGGTATTCGACCAATAGGGGCGCATAAGAAAACGCGGTGCCCCAAATGGGACGCCGCGCTTTGTAATTAATCTTCCAGGCCCAGGCCGGGTGCCCCCGAATGGGAATAAGAAAACGCGGAGGGTTGGGAAACCCACCGCGCGGTGTCGTAAGGTTTATTTGTAGGCTGGGTCTTGACCCGGCAAGCTGATCGTTCGTGGTATCCGCCGGGTCAAAGACCCGGCC
>SDBT01001073.1_pt1 | contig 46840 bp, 52 predicted proteins | sample 2277101 | NCBI WGS metagenome assembly SDBT01 (sample SAMN10404973, study PRJNA504765) | marine sediment metagenome | isolation source: marine sediment core GS10_PC15, 103 cmbsf | place: Arctic Ocean: Southern Knipovich Ridge | collected 2010 | reverse complement strand
GGGGAAGGAGGAGGGGAAGGAGGAGGCTCATCTTCCTTCTCCTTTTTTCTCTTCTCTCTAATACTTTTTATCTCCTTAGTCACATCGCCAGATGATAACATTTGATATTCGAGTTTTAGCTTTTTGAGTGGTTTTTCATCTTTATCTTTGAGAGTGGTTACCTTTCCATCTAGTTTAAACTTAGCTATGACAACTCCCTCTTCGGTGTAAACATAAGACCTATCCTCATCGGTATAATACCTTTTAGGGTCCCATATCAGCTCTAATTTAGGTTTTTGGCCATCCATTTTCTTCTTTTTTCTTTTCATGAGTTTTTGAAGGGCCTCTTTGGAATGATAGTTATCTGGAATTATAACATCATTGTCTCTTGCCCACCGTTCCAATTCTCTGACTGTCATATCATCGAAAGATTTCTCTTCAGATTTTTTAGAAGACAGAACATCCTTTAAAACTTTTTTGCTCACTTTCTCTATGTCTATTTTTTCTGAAATTTTGGGCATAGCTCTTATAAGAGCTTCACCTATCAAAGTTCCCAATTCATCGCCGGTATAACTAAAAACCTTTTCGGTAGAAGACATTTTCAAAATACTGTGTTTATATAATATTATATATCGCTTTTATATCACAATATAAAAGCAGTATCCTTTAAAATATAATTTTTTCTACTCAGAATTAAGTAGAAAAATTTAAAATTCTGTTTCGTATTTTCCCACGTGCCTTTCTACAAGATTTTTCCCTTTATAAACATCAATACAAAAATCTCCCCCCACAAAACCGATTGATAAGCTTGATCTGGGATGTAAGCTCATCACATATTGTTCAAGTTGAAATCCTGGAGGGACATCATATTCTTTTTTGAGATTTTTGCTGTTGTCGAATACTTTGACATTCATAGCAGGAGTTTTAAATTCACAATCGGTAATAAATCTCTCCATTACAATTTTGAGAAGTATATCCAAATAATAATAGTTTTTGTCATTTTTAATCAGAAATATATAATTCAGACATTTTCAACCACTCAGTTCTACCATCAGGGAGATTTCTTTGAATTACTAGACGCAATACAAGCTCGTATAACTCTCTTCTAGCTATTTCCAATGGATCAGTCTCTCCCTCTGTATCAACAAGAGGATCATCATCATTATTAAGTTGAAGAGCACGACAAGCTATAAGTCTGGAAAATTCAAACTTTGTCATATGGGGATCTGTGATTTTATCACAGTCTAAGACAGTAAGATCAATAGCCTCCAATTTTATAATTTTAAATTCGTTGGCCATATCTTGAAGAGATAAGTTCTATTTATAGAGTTTTGTTAAATTAACATATCAGTTTTCTTTTAATTAAAAGGGAAAGTTTAATTATCCAAAGTGTATCTAATAAACACTTATGGCTGACAATAAGAATATTGTTCCTTATAAAGTGATTACAGAATTTCACACTGTTGAACCTAAATGGACTGGAAGATATTACTACTATCCCACTAAGGATTGGATAGGGATGGAAGGAACCGTATGTACTATTGCGGACTCAGATGAGTGGCTTCAAAAATTTAAGTTTGGAATACCCATCAGATTAATGACACAGGAAGAATACAAAACATGGACAATAAATTATGTACCTCATAAATGGAGAGGATTATTTACAGCTATGAAACAGGGTTATGTTTTACTAGACTTTAGAACCGAAAAAATATTTCCGATCGAAACTCATAGCTTGATTAAATCTTATAAAAGACCAAAAATTCATGATGGATATATTATTTATCCTATCGATGCGAATAATAGACTTGATCCTCCTAAAATAAAACTGACTGTTTACAAGATAGAAACGAAATAGTTTCATTAATAGCCTTATTCGAGGATTATATTAATGAAACTTTATTGTTTGGGGTCTGATGTAATAGCTGCCCAACTTTTATCGAGTGTATTTCCTTGACAACAGTCTGGCGGGCGGGCGGGCGGGCTCAGACAAGATATATCATTGCACATCATATCTGCCCAACTAGCAGATGGTTTAGTTTCTCGGCCAGCCCCACTCTCAGACTTAGTCTCTTGACCATCCCCAATGGACTGGTCTGCCCAACTCTCAGACTTAGTTTTCTGGCTAGTCTCTTGATCAGTCTCTTGAGACATCATTGTTGTCATATGTTTTATAAGACCCCCGGCCATACTCAAGAGAGGATCTTTAATATCTCCATCTTCATTGTCTATCTGCTGAGATACCTGATTAAGAACTCCTGTAACAGCTTTCATAGAAGCTTTAGCAAATTCTTGAGTAGGGATTTCCTCATCATTTTCCTCATCACCGTCATCTGAAACTCCTAAACCAAGATTGTCTAAGAGAATGGCTGAAATGACTCTTTGACCTTCCGTAAGATCAGTTGTTTCAACCCATCTCACTTCCTTAACTAATACTCTGCGTTTATTGTGGCGCCCTAGATTATAAGTAACTTCACATTCAAACATAAAACCGTTGGCATACTTATCCCATTTTATCTGATGATAATATTTCCCCGCTCTACAAAATTCCCTCAATCTTTTAATTGGGTCAGAATGAGTTAACTTAATACTTCTAGAAGAAATATTCGATCTCGCTTGAAATTGAGATTTTTTTTCTGGATCCATTATTCAAGCATTATCTTATTTATCATCTATTCTCTAAATCTATTCTCTAAATCTATTCTTTTCACAAGTGAAAAGAATTGTTATTTATGAAAAGAATAATTTTAATCGCTGTCTGTATCAGACTCTTCAGACTCACTTGGCTCTTCTGAGTCTGAAGGCTCTTCTGAGTCTGAGTCATCTCTAGTTTGCAGAATTGCTCTTAATTCTGCACCAAGATCCTCGTAATCTTCATTTTCTTCAAGATTAGTTACCATGTCTTCAGTTAACACGTTCCACGTCCTTTCCTCGCATTCTACAATCTGATCATCTGTTAAACATTTAACAGTTTTAAGACCTTTGTTCTTTTTAGAGGGAGGAGTGCCCGTATCCTGATTGCCTATAGCTACATTCATCATCCTATTCTTTTTCCCAGCAGGAAGTTTGGCAAAGATTATACCAAACTCCTTTTCTTGTAGATTGCCATACTGGTTGATGGGAAGTTTGTCTTTCTTGGACTCCTTGGACTCCTTAGGAGTTTCCTGTTCTCTATCAGAATGGTCTTTTCTCCCCTTTTTGGATTTTTTGGTCTCCTTTGGAGATTCCTCTTCGCTGTCAGAAGACTCAACCTTTTGTTTGGACTTCTTCTTTGACTTTTTGGTCTCCTTTGGAGATTCCTCTTCGCTGTCAGAAGACTCAACCTTTTGCTTGGACTTCTTCTTTGACTTTTTGGTCTCTCTTGGAGGTTCCTCTTCGCTGTCAGAAGACTCAACCTTTTGCTTGGACTTCTTTGACTTTTTGGTCTCTCTTGGAGACTCCTCCTCACTGTCAGAAGACTCAACCTTTTTCTTGGACTTCTTTGACTTTTTGGTTTCCTTCGGAGGTTCTTCTTCGCTGTCAGAAGACTCAACCTTTTGCTTGGACTTCTTTGACTTTTTGGTCTCTCTTGGAGACTCCTCATCACTGTCAGAATTTTCCTCGTTATTTTTGTTAATATCCTTGAATTCTATTTCTTGGAAAGAAATGTTAAATTTCTTTAGAGACTTTTTAAGTGCGCCCAATTTTTCTCTGTCGAGAAGCATCCATCCAGCTCCTATGGCTAACCTCGGTGAGTGGACTATCCAAGGGGTTTCATTGAGAAAATCGTTTTTGTACTTACTATATTTGACTTTAAAATCACCAAAAAGAGCATGAGACTTCCCTCTCGGGCCATAATTTAACACTATGGTCACCTTATTTTCCTTGGAGAGGTCGCGATGTTTTTCCGTGGTATTTTGTTCAATTCTGGTTTTGTTGGGAGGACACAAGCGCATCGGGCCAGGGCCGCTCCTATAAGATTCGATTGCTCTAATCATATCATCAAATGAAACTTTGAGCTCATTTGAGAGATGAGCAGCCAATCCATCGTCGTTCGAATGTGTTTGAGTGGCAATAACTTCCTGTATATTTTGCAGGAGGGCCGACAGTGTTTCATATTCTTCTTTGGTAGTCATTTCTCGTGTGAATGACAAAAACAATTATAGCAGTTGAGTTATTCGATTATATCATTTTTATCTTTAGACTGAAATAATAAAATTATTTCCACGCAATGTTATATTTGATTTATACAAATATAAATCAAATATGGCTGGTGATTCCCAATTATACATAATACTTGTTGTTGTAGTAGTTGTATGTATAATTATTTGGTGTTCTAAAAATAATGGATCTATTGACGGGGTTCAGCTTAATCCATATTGTCGAAATGTGGTTAATGGCGCATATAAGTATTGTCAGATGGAGTGTAGTAACGATTATAGTCGAGACTACGAACGAATATGTAATGCCAACTGTTCAAATATTCGGAATAAAGGTCTCTACAAATGCTCTCATTATTAATTGGTAAGTAAAATAATTTACTTACCAAACAAAAGTTTTGTTTGGTAATATTAAGATGTCGAAGAAAGCGTTGTTAATTGGAATAAATTACACAGGTACATCTAGTGCACTTAATGGATGTATCACCGATGTGGCTAATATTAAAGAATATTTAATAAAGAAGGGTTATAATGATCAAAATATTAAAGTTCTGACAGACGAGACAGAGTTAAAACCTACCAGAGTGAATATTCTCACTCATCTTCTAGAATTGATCGTCTCTAATGCCAGTACATTATTTTTTCATTATTCAGGTCATGGATCCTATGTGGCCGACGAAGATGGAAGTGAGAAAGATGGTAAAGACGAGTGTCTGGTTCCCGTCGACTATATGTATTCTGGAATGATTTTGGACGATGAAATTAGAGGTGTTCTTCAATGTCTTAACAAAGGAAAAAACATGACCATGATTTTAGACTGCTGTCACAGCGGAAGCGGGACAGATTTGCGCTATAATTTGTATGAAAGACAAGGAACTTACAAACTAATTAGAGAGCCCAAACTATCAAACACGCGTGGCAATGTGATTATGATTAGCGGAGCGAAAGATTCACAAACGGCAAGCGACGCATTTATAAACGGTAAGTACCAAGGAGCGCTTACAAACTCCTTCTTATATGTGTTAGGAAGGCATAATCATCTCACATACGAGGAGTTGATGAGAAAACTGAGAGCTAAATTGAAAAAAGGAAGATATTCACAGATTCCCTGTTTATCTTCTGGCCGATCATTGAGATTGAATACTCAATTCACCGTTTAAGTTGTTCTTATCACCCATAGGTGATAAGAAAGTCATTCAAACGTTAACTCAATCTACCTCCCCCACTCTTTTTAGTTGAATCATACAAGTAGAGTTCGTCTCGGAGATCCCATGGAAAAGTCAAAAAACGACCTCGGCAGCAATCGCGGCGAAGTCTCAACTTGTCCAGATATTCATCGGCGTCCCAGTCTCCATCAACAACATGCTTTTTGTAATCTTCGGCTTTATTACCGATCATTCTACCACAATTCCAGCACCGAATTGGAAATTCCATCTTCAAAAGTCGATATAAATAAGATTAGCTGACTCTAAATATCAGTTTTTAATCGAACTCTTTTTATCCGTGCAAAACAACAGGGATTATGCCAAAACTTATCACAACAGTCATCACATAAATAAGAATACTTACCATTTGTAACACCTAAAACACAACGTTCACACAGATCAATAGTTTCTCCGCATTCTTCACAGCAGGGAACATGTTCTATACACCAAGGATCCTGATAATCCCATATAAAGTCTACAAAACATGAGTCACATCCTGACCCTTTGGTGATTCCTGTACCAATTTCAGATTCATGGAACACTCTTTCACAGCCATCTTTAGCACATCTAATAGTGTGACTAGAGCAATACCAATTTCCATCAGTATGTTGAATCAATTCTCCAGAGCAAATCCTTTCTGTGTCATCTCTAAGAAAGCATATGGCTTCTTCCATTTCAAATACACTAAAAGGTGATATAAATCAGACTAGTCTGTACTATATATCAGTTTTCTGAAGTGTCTTTAAGTAAAAACTCGATATAAGAATCTATTACCTCCTCTATACGTTTATAGTCCGTATAGGGTATTACCAGAAGATAAATGTCTTCCTTTTCGCAGTATCTCAGTTTAATACCATCGTTTCTCTGTCTCGCGTTAAAATATTTTTCCCCACCAAATATAGAAATTGGTTGATAATGCTGTCTACCGTTATATTCTATGAGAAAAGGTATTATAAATCTTAGTTTATCTGTTTCTTCTACCAGATATTCACAATAAAAATCAAAGGGTAGGGACAAAATATGTTTGCAATCTGGAAATTTTTTCTGTCGAGCAAACCAAATATTCTTTTCTAGTAGATATTTCTCTACTTCTCTTTCACCTTTTGACAAACGACATATACCACATCTATCTCCGTTTTTATAGTCGGCGAATCTAATAAAATAACGATAACAACAGTTGTTGCATTCGATCTCTATTTTAGTATTGGCATTTATGTAAGTTTTACTGATTAACTTGTTACCTGATTTTTTGATGTAATCTCTTACATAATCATAAGAAAGACGATATTTATCGTGGTCTCTCTCATAAGAACACTTTCTACACATGACATGACAGGGTTGAAGGTAATTTTTTAAGCATATCTTATAGGATCCATTACAATTCTTACAGAGTATATCCAATTCTACCTTGCAATTTACATACTTATCACTCAGTAGCTTATTTCCCTTACTTTCGATTATCCCTCTAACTTCACTAAGGGTTCTTTTATGCTTCCCTGAACAGTAAGTACATCTCTGCCCGCTTTTATATTTATTATACGACTTATTATATTTTTTATCGCATTTGGAGCATAGGATTGTTAACGGAGAATGCGCAGAGACATACTCATTTGAAAGGAGAGTATCTCCCCCTTTTTGTATGCTTTCTTTTACATGTTCATAATATAAAAATTTACCCATTGCAATATTATATACTCAAGTATATAATATTTAACTTAATTCCAAATGGTTGGGAACCATTTAGATATTACTAATAGTCGTATTGAGATCCAGGCATTCTACCTGTTTGTTCATAATAAGCCCATCCAGTCCCCTTATTGGAGTAAGGTTTACCAAATTGAGTCTGGAAAGGATACTGATATTGATAAAATATCTTATCTCCAGGGTTTTCTCTCTTGGGTTGATAGCCGAAAGGTTTACATGGGAGAGATAAGTTCATACCACTCCAACAATTTTTAATCGGATAGATCACTCTACATATATCAGGGTCGCATCTCTTTTGATAATCCTTTAGAGACTGAGGTTCATTGCCATAAGGAGTCGGGCCTCTTTTATAATCCGTCCAAAATGGATATTGTACTCTACGTAAAGATGCCATTTCTACTTACCTATCTTCAAGAAAATTCAAGATTACTATAATCTTGAATTTTCTCCAGATTACTCTTCATTCTACTAGATAAAAAGTATTTACATTGTGCCCTGAAACAATTACTTATGAGAATTTATCCAAATTTTTTCTTTCCATAAATTCTTTAGAAGGTTTCTCAATGATAAAATAATCATTCAGTACTCGTCGAAGGTATTTATCTTTCTTCAATACTCGAAAACGATCAATATCTACAAAGAAAATGGGAGGGATCAACTTTTGACCCGATTCGCTACTGTTTTCCCCCAAGATAAAAAGAGCATCTCTGGCAAACTTAGAAATCATCCTAATCTGCTGTTGAAATTGTTTGGATATGTCGTCATAAGATGTTTTTCCACTGTAAATTTTCTTTGAGTTAAAAACAAAATTAGAAATGATCGCTAATGTAGATTCTACCCAAGCTCGTCTAATCATATTCAATTCGTCAAAATAATCGTCATTGATTTTATGCTTCCATAAAATATCTCTTCTCACTCTCTTATTGATTTCTTGTCGCAACCACTGTTTAGCTAATTTAAATCGAAATATATGATCGCTAACACGGTTATCATTGTAATTACGGGTCAGCATATCAGATTCTCTAACAATATGGTACAGAACCTTCAACATACAACCTTGCGCGGTTTGAGGCTTTTCTAATGTTTCTCCTTTCGTCATTCCAACTCCACACAAGGCTTTTTTGAGACGCCACCAATCGAATAAATCCAGACATTCAGGAGTTCTATTTTCATCTTGGGGCAACGCCAATCTAGCTCTCATTTCTGCTAAATATGGATTGTGCGGGATAAATCCTCTATTGATCATTAGAGTGTGCCAGTTGAATGACGTCTGGCAGTGAGTGCAGAACATATCGTTACATCCTTCGCTCTTAAATACCATCACCTTGCATTTGGGACATGGTTTTGAATCTCCTTCAATAAGTTGGGTGGTAAGAATATCTGCTTTCTTACACCTATGGCTGGGGAATTTGATCGCTTTACAGGTGCCACAAATTTCAGTATCACAGTTTTCACATCGCATCGCTCCGGTGATCAGCCCCGGGCAATTATTTTGAGGACAATGTCCATGGAATTTAAATTTGATATTGAGGAGATCCTTTCCTATCTCACCTTCTTGAAACTTCTCTTGAAGTTTCTGTTCTTCATTGATTAGTTCTTCTGTTTCCTGTTCTGTAACTTCCTCTTTATCAATGTAACTTTGTAAATGATTGATGATATGGTTGAGAGTGTTAAATCGCAGAATGATTTGCGTTTGACGATAATGTATTATAACTGGAAACGCTTCGTCTTCACCATTTTTAAATGATGAATGAGCTCCGTCCCGGCCGTACAATTTGCAATATAAAGAATAGCCCTCATGGGCTATGTCTTCCCGTTTATTTTGTAAATCACAGATCCTCTTTTCTGCGGAAAGTCTCTTCTTGTAGATTGGCATTGTTCTTTCAAATTCAGCATCATACAATCTGGCTCTGTAACATCGATATTTGTTTTCCATCCACTTAAAACCAAATTTTCTAATCATAAATAAATAACCCCATTTGATACCACACCTTTCTCTTTGAAAACAGATAGGTTCATAAGTCGGACTCTCTTCAGAATCTCGCATGTGCCACCTTTTCCAACAAATGACACAAGCAGAAAAAGAAGTACAAGATTCATTTGGACATCTTATGATATCCGAATGGAAAACATCATCACAACAAATGGGGCATTCTTCGGACATTCCTGTCTGACATAAATTAGAGCCAGTTTTAAAGTATTTTATCATTTTTCTAATCGATAATCACTATTTCTTATTCTTCTTCTTCATCTTCTTCTTCATCTTCATCTTCTTCTTCATCTTCTTGATTCTCTTCTTGATTCTCTTCTTGATTCTCTTCTTCTTGTATTCTTTCTTGCAATCTTTTATAAGATGCAGTTAGTTCCTCATCTGTCATCCCAAATTTGCGCAGTGTAAAAATAAATTCCCGAGCGTTGATATCTTCATTCCTTTTCAACATAAGTGCAACCATTTCAACGAGGAATGACCTGTCATTCCCAGGATTATATCTAATTCGGAGGTTGTCTATCGTTAAACCATCATTAAACAATTCATTCAGAAATTCATAATTACCATCATAAGCTATCTGATCTAAACTATAGGGAATAAGATCTTGCGGTGTAATAAGACCAAGCTCTCTAAAAAATCTGTATACAGGTAAAGATAACGAGATTAGATCTTTAAGAAATTTACGCGGATCTATAACTCCTTCTTGAACATAAAATTTGAGTATATCTATATTCTCATTACTAGATAGTGATCTTCGTTCTCGACCTAGTGATCTTCGTTCTCGACGGTCCATTGTTACACCATACTTATACAGAATTTTGACCTCATCTAAAGTTAAAAATACCCCCCAATTATTAAGTTCTTTATTTAGCATTTTCTGAAACTTTTTGCGGTCCTCCTTAGTGGTGTAAACATCGGAAAGTAGATAATTAAGAACACGCCGTTTTACTTTATGTAGATTTTTCTTGACATACCTATTGATATCAACATTACATTTCCGCATAATTATTATAATAGAAGGTTTATCTTTCGTGATAGCCTCAATCATATATCTTTTGGGGTTGGCGTTAATATCTTTATACAAATGGATCCATTTGTCCTTCCATTCTACAGGAATGTCCAGACCTTTTGAGAAATAATTATATTTTGCCATCCAGAATTCTGAATTTTTATCACTACAGAATTCTCCATAAAATTTACTCGATTGACATAAATTTTGCATTCTTCTACCATCCATTTGAACCATTTCCTCAAACTCAATTTCGCTGGTTGGAAACAAAAAATCCATACCATGGTACTTCAATGGTGTCATCCATGTTTAACATTAAATTATATATATATTAATCAATAATTAATATTTCAATATCCTCTCTACATTGAGGACATTCTATATGTTCATTATTCCATGTACATAAACATTTTTCATGATAAAAATGCATACAACTTAAAACCTCTATAGACTGTCCAACTTCATAGCCCTCCAAACATATAGAACATTCTATATCCTCAGATGCTAAATCTGCACCGGCTATCAATGGATCTCTTTTTAATGACCTTTTTGTACAAATAGGGGATGTTTCTTCCGCCGCAGAGTAATCGGATGACTCTGTATCGGGATTTTTACGGCATTTGTAACAGGATATACAACCGATAACGCAGCAAAGTCCGCATAATGTAGATATTACAGATGTAACGTGAGACATCCTTCCCTAATAGGTGAATAAGATACTTCTATTGTCTTTTGTACTATGGTACAAAAGACAATTAAATTCAAACAGCCACTTTAGTACTGGTCTCTTTCTTGATTTTTTTACGCAACGATCGCCTTTCTTTTCCTTGAGTCTCGACTACTCCGGAGTGCATATCATTGTTGCGTTTGTAGACTGTATCTGGATCATAACCGCCCGGCGCTTTCGAACCTTTGTACTTTATTCTTTCATCGAGCAATTGATTGTGATAGTTATCCACTCGATCATTTAGAGTGTCTAAAATAACGTCGATAAATTTACCGCCTTTGTCCTTTTCCCACTCTTTTGTTTCTACCAGACGATGGAAGCTATCTCGTGAGGTGTCGGTGGAAACATAATTTCTCTCGACTATTCCGTCGTCATTCTCACACATGGTGATAGAGTTAATAAAGTCCACTATTCCATCTTCTCCTCTCCGATAATGATCAAAGGTGTATTCCCCGTTGGCTACCTGTTTCTTGACATAATCCTCAGTAAGAGGGTGAATATTGGTGATGGGGAGATTTGCCAGTTTAGGATGAATGTAAGCGGTGTTATTCGTTATCGTTGATTTATCCAATACTTTATCACAGACTTTGTCATAAATCTCTACTTTACCATCGGCTTTGCTGGCTTCACACTTAATTTTAAGAGACATTACTTCTTTATCCCTTTCTTTCAACTGTTTCTTTAGAGATTTAGTTTTAGACTTCCATTTGGTAATTTCTTTTTCTAGTTCTTTGATTTTTCCATTGATCTCGGAATCCTTTTTAACTTTACATTTTGAAATATGCTGATTAAGATTACTTTTATCTGTGTAAGTTTTTTTACAGAATGAACATGAAAATCTTTCACATTTACCATTTTTTTGCAATCGAAGACATGAAGATACTGTTCTTTGATGACGCAAAAGATTAGGCCGGGTAGTAAACTTCTTTTCACAATATTCGCATGAAATTGACATATTGACCATAATCGTTTAAAATCGTTCGCTAATCGTTGATTATAGATAGATAATCGTTCCTTTTAAATAGATTATTTTGGACAATTTGGGGAAACTAAAAAGTGCACTTTTCAGTGATTTTGAGTAGCTTACTGTATCGATATTTTTTAGAGAGTTAGACTTTTATATTTTAAACTAGACAAATTTTATATATTTTACACACACAAGTTTTATGTGTGTAATTTTTAGAGATTCTCTGAAAATATTGAATACTTTAGAAAAGATATGTATTAATAAAAATTTCAGTTTTAATTTTTATAGAGAATATACTCTAAACATAAAGTTTGATTTTTCAATTGTCTTTTGTACCACACGCACAAAAGACATTTATTACTGTATGAGAGTTTTTTGTATTCTATCTACAATGTCACCCCTTTCGTCAGTTTCTATAAAAGCCTGGACTGTTGTTGGGACAAAATCTTCAGTATTTTTTACTATATGGTCTTTTTCATCCAAAATAATAACCCAGATATCTTTCGATATTAAGGGGTGGGTTAGAAAAACAGGCTTCCACCAAGAGCCGGTTCTGGCAAAAACCGGCTCGTCTTCTATACCAAATAAAAAAAAGGTCATCCCCGGAGAATTATTGGAACTGAGAAGAATATCTCCGACACGGGGAAGAATCCATATGTAATCATTGCCTTCATGAGGCTTCAAAGAAACGTTAAATGTTGGTTGTGGAAACCTTTCTTCCAAATAAGGTGAGAGAATTAATGTTTCGATAGTTTCTTTAAGATTTAAATCCTCGCAATGTAAATAATTAGTTAATCTTCTCTTATTAGGATCATCTCCAATCAATCCATCTTCTAAATAACATTGTCTACTCTGAATGTCCCCAATTATTACCAGAGCTATGATAGCTCTGGTATGATTACCTATATCCACACAGTATAACTGACGAAATCTATCCATCATTTCAGGAATCTTATCCAGTGTAAAATATTTTTCTTTCAGATTCTCATTATATTTGTACATATTCAACGCCGATTTGGCGTTTAACAGTAAATATTCAGCTAACATCCTTACATAATAAGGGTTTTCTTTTAAGTTGTCTTTTGTACTATGTGGTACAAAAGACATTTATTGTTTTTATTCCCAGGGACATTCCCCACTGGGTAGGACTCTTACGATCCCTCACTTGTAGATGCCAAGTAATCTGCCAAGTGTATACTTATCCATTCTTGTTATCTTGTGAGTGGACCCTGCCAGGATAGCCTTGGACATTTCATCCTTTCCCTCGCAGATTGTTCTCATTTTGTCCTCAATAGAGTCTTCTATTAGTATATTGTGAACTTCCACGTCATTCTTCTGCCCCAACCGCCAAGCACGGTGGATTGCTTGATTGGGGACAGCGTCGTTCCACCAGGGCTCCATCGGGATAACGTGAGTAGCTTCAGTGAGAGTGATACCCTCTGAGCCTACTTTATAAGTTAGGAACAATCCGCGTATCCTCTTACTCTTTCTAAAGCGAGCAAATGAGCGCTGCCTTTCCTCACCGACAGTACCCCCATCCACTTGGATATATTTAAAGTCTGGAAGGTAATCATCACATGCATCAGCCAGCAAGTCAAGGGCAGAGGTAAAGGTAGAATAGACTAATACTTTACCATTTAAGTTCTTTAATTTTTTGACGATAGCTTGTATTTTAGCGCTTCTCATACCCGCCGTTCCCCTCTTGTCATGAAGCCAAGTTCCTAAACCTCCCTTGTACAGTTCCTTCATCAGTTTCACCTCTTGCTTATTTTTATTCGCCTGTGCTCTTCCCAATGAACCGCCTTTGGTTCTTTTGGACTCGTAAGTCATTAAATAAGGAGCCACACAGCATTGCCGACATCTGAGAAAGAGAACCAGGACGTTGGCAAAGTTAGTAAGTTCTTGAGTCATACTGAAGTATACATTCTTTGTTTTACCCATGACAAAGTCATAGCACTCCTTCTCTTCATCCTTTAGCTTAATCTCCATCTTGTAGTGGTGGAGATCAGGGAGTTCAATCCCTGCGTCTTTATAAGTCATCTCCAAAATGGTGGTGTGAAGCTGTTGCCTCTTCATCTTCTCTTCCCATTTCTTCTTCCAGTCTAAAGCTCTATCCACACCAGTGTAACCACAAAAGCGCATCTGACTCCAGATATCACACTCGCGATTTAGTACAGGAGTCCCAGAAAGACATATTTTGTACTTTCCATACAAGGCCATGATGTATTTATAGGTCGCAGTGGTAGGGTTAGCAAATTTGTGTGATTCGTCCGCGATTACGCGCTCCCAGGGAGTACAATAGAGAATACCTTTTCCCACTGTCGAATGGTGGTTAGACTGCCATCTTCTACGGCAATTAATGGCAATAACCTTTCCTTTCTGCATACTAGTGTCATCTCCCCGTTCTAACACCGCTTCGTGGTACGCTTCCTTTGTGCAGATGGTTCTCAATACGTCATAGGTAGTAACAACCAGGTCGTGCTCCACGATGTACTCGCGAGTGACATGATTAACGGCTTTTCCCATATACATACTATGGAAGAAGAGAACGTTGACTCTATGACCAAAGAACTTTTCCTTCTCCAGTTTCCAGTTCTGCATCACCGTTTTGCTACACACCACCAAAGTAGGAAAGCCTTTTTCCCCATGCCTTTCTTTACATGGAGGACGGGGAGAGATGAGAGCATGGGCCATTGCGACGATTGTTTTACCTAGCCCCATCTCCAGAGCGACTATTCCTCCTTTAATTCCATAGTGAATAGAATCCTCCCTCTCCTTCAACCATGTCAAACACTTCTCTTGATGTGGATACAGAGAGAACTTAGATTTTAGAGGCAAAGGACGCAGACCAAGGTACTTGTCGAGACTTCGCCTGGCGTATCCATTCTTAGATGCGGCGCGAAGAGCGTCTGTCAGGTCTGCTTCGATCATCTTTTTCTTCGAGAGATCGTGATTAAATACTAGGCATTGGTATTCGGGAGATACCCCTTTCATTTTCTTCACCCTTTTCCCTCTCCAGTCGCGTTTGGGAATAATAGTTACATCGTCAGCCATTCTGATAATAGGCAGAAAATCCTTATATGGATAGATTTCTAAAGTTAAATGTCATTTTTCAGATTCGGTAAATGGTTTTTTGAGTAGATTACTCAAAAAACAGTGAGTAGATTACTCAAAAAACAGTGGGTAAATTACCCAAAAACCTTGATACTCAACCGCATCCGTCTAGTTCATTATCAGAATAGACTCTTTCCTCATCAGAGTAGTCTTCCTCAGAGCAGTGTCGTCTCTTAGCAATATTCTTTAGCTCGGAAGTCGCGTGAAACTTCCTACTCTCAATAACATGTGATTTTATACGACTAGGTTGTAATTGCTTTACCACTTCGATTTTAGATTCTTTCAGAACAAAGATATCAGAGAGAACCAAGGGGTGCACTTTATAACCATCGCCGTGGATGCAAGGCGATTCTTTACAACTGCAGAGCTTGCCAAAAGCTTCTGTACTTTCATTGTAAACAAATTTGCCATCTGTGTATAGTCGATATTTCGGACACCAGTGGACATGTCCCAGCTTACAAGTCTCGTCTTCAGAGGAATCCGAGGTTTCCTCTGAGGGTTTTTCGATCTTCATATGGACTCTTTTTTCTTGTCTCCTCAACTCGTCTTCAGAGGAATCCGAGGTTTCCTCTGAGGGTTTTTCGCTCTTCATATGGACTCTTTTTTCTTGTCTCCTCAACTCGTCCATCTTAACTTTATAACAGCCACACTTTTCATTTCCACAGAACCACATTACGTTAGAGTTGGGATATTTGATACATTTTGTGGCTGGTTTGCCACAAAGGCCTTTCCCTCGCGTGACTCTCTCACAACAGTACGATAGTTCATCAGAATCAGCTTCTGATGAAGAACTATCGGAATCAGCTTCTGATGAAGAACTATCAGAATCAGCTTCTGAGGATGATTCCTCGCTATCATCCTGCTGTTTCTGAATATCAAGAAGATATTCCATACTGACCTTCTCACACTGTATACCACGTGATTTCAAACCAATCACTTCAGAAGTTGTTAAAGGCCTTAGTTTTTCATTCAACAGAAGACGTGCATATATCTTCTCAAGACTGGTATAAACGAACTCGCCGTCAGTATAAATCTTTTTATCCTCGTCCCACTTCATAATCGGTGAAACACTAGGCTTGATGTTTCTGGATCCTTTAAAAAAGAACTTCCTCTCTTTTTCCCCGAGTGTTTTTGATGTCAGAGAAAAGGTATACGTTCTGGGCGCGCCATCAAAGTTGGTCAGTTTACCGAAAAACTTTTCGGCAGCTTTCAAAGGAGTTTTTCCACGAAAGTCGAATTTCGCAAGATGCATACTCGAAAGCTTCACCCCTTGATCTGTTTCAATCTCACCCAACTTATAAAGCCTGTTGGGTTTCTTCATACTCGGAAACTTCCGAGTAATTTTTTTACATGACGGTTCGTCGTCAATATCAGATTCGTCAGAATCCGATATACATCTGACAGCCTTGTCTTTGTCCGATTCATCCTTATCATACTCAGGACAGTCTTTGTCCGATTCAATTTTTCGCAAAGCGGATCTCATAGCAACTCTTTTAGCTAAATCGACTGATGTCGATTTACCTTTGTACAAATCCATATCCCCACCATGGAAAAGAACCAGTGCAACAGAACACATCTCATGAAATTCATGAACCACCCATTCAAACTTCCTATCTGGGTTTTGGCTCCTCCAGGCATCAAGTTCTCCGAGGGGTGGATTCATTTCACCTTCGACAGCTTCCGAGAGTTCTCGGAGGTCTTGCATTGATAGCAATGACAACTTTTCAATTATTTGTTTGACATCCATACTCAAATAACAAACACTCGGATTTAATAATTGTATTATTTTTATATATCATTTTTTAATCTCAATCTGTATGATAGTAATAATATTCCAAACGCAATTGAAATAAACGCTTCTACTTTAGCATCATTATACCAATGTTCTTGGGTGATGCCAAAAAATTTCTTAGACTGACTAAACTCTGCAAGAGACGCCAACACCAGTGAGACCAGAGCGGCTAATGCTGTGATAAATGCGATGGTTGACAAAAATTTTTTTCATTTGTTATAGTGAAAGATTTTTTATGATTGGAAAGGTAATTTCAGAATGTAATAAAGTCTTGAACATTCATCAAGATAAACAAAGATGAAACAAAAGAAAAAGGTTTCTTTTGTAGCTGTTTTTGGCTGCGGCATCTCAGGTTTGGCCGCTGCACATGAACTAGCTGAAAAGGGATTGAATGTCAGAGTATATGAAAAACTCTTAGAACCTGGTGGAGTAGCGAGAAGTTATCGGCCAGATTCAGAATCGGTTCCATCTGAGTACTCCTGGCGTGGATATGGACCGTTTTACTTTAATGCATTTGATCTAATGAAACGAATACCTACAATGGATGGTAAAACCGTATATGACAATTTATCTCGTCCAATCCATTTCATATTCACAAAGAACAAAGGTTCATTCGAGGGAGAGCTATCATGGAAAGACAAGGTAGCCCTTGGTATTATAGTATCAAAAGTTGCAGCAGCAGGAGTTAAAAGAACCGCCCATTATGCGTCTATCAACGCTGCAGATTATATGAAGCCAAGGATGTCAGATCGAGGATGGAAGCAGTTTATACATATGTTCGGTCCATGGGTGGGTATCGACCCCCAACGAGCATCTCTATTCCATGTCATATTTTTTATAGTCGTACACTACTTCCCCAATTCTCAACCTCCATATTGGCATCATGACAAAGATGGAAAGTGGAAGGTCGACACTCTTGATTGGTCAGTATTTAATAAGCCGACGAGTGACGCATGGTTTGACCCATGGGTCAAACATCTCGAGAATATGGGTGTGAAGTTTTACTTCGGTCACGGATTGTATTCAATTCAACTAGACAGGAATTCCAACAGGATTAGTTCTGTAGTAGTCAGTACTGGTACCGGAAACCAGTCTATTGTAAAAGCTGATAATTATGTTATGGCAATATCTCCCTTTGGGATGCGTGATGTATTGAAGGAATCTATCTCTTCCATAAAAAGACCTCACAGTTTGATTAAGATGGCTGATCAGTTTTCAAATCTAACCCAAGATGGACCTCATATTCAGGTCTCATTCAGAATAGGATTTGATACACAGTTTTCGTGGGCGGATAAACAAGAACCAGTAATCCTATCCGATTCAGAGTTTAATATCACCATGTACAGTCAGGATGATTTGTGGGATAACAATGTATATTTAGGACCAGGTATTAAGTCATTATGGTCTGGAACAGCATGTGTATCCTATGTTCCAGGATCTTTATTTGGAAAAGCTGTGGTCGATCTAACTAAAGATCAGTTCAAACAGGAGATCCTATGTCAGTTGTCAAAAGATGTCGGATTCAATGATATGTTGAGAGAAAAGATGGGAAAGTCTTTTTCACGGCTACTGCCTAATATGATACACTTTGATATATGGAAGAATTGGAGGTTTACAGATGGGATCGGTAAACCTAAGCCGATCTCAATAATAGAACCCAAGTATGTTGATAGTACCAATACTCGTCCGCATCAACCCCATACGGCTACTCCGATATCTAATATGTGGATGGCAGGTGGGCATACCAGAACCTCCACAGATATTTGGAGTATGGAAGCAGCAGCCGAAGCGGGTCGAAGAGCAGCTGATATGATTACTGGGGGTAATTCCACTATTGTTCAAGATAAGGGAGTAGTGCTAAAATCACTGGGAATTGTAGATGATATGTTATATACCATGGGTATGCCTAATGTTGTAGACGTAGTTCTACTACTAATTATTATACTAATTATTATACTGATTATATACGTTTTACGTCGACGTAAGAATAAAAAATAACTTATGTTTCACATTTATGTAAATTACAAACCGAAAAATATTTTTGTCTCTGTGTCAAACTATCATAAAAATATAATCTTGCTTATAAGATGATACTTATTTAGTAAAATGCTAACGTAAACAGAACAGGGATATCTGTTCTGACTTCATTGAGATATTCGCTTCTCATATACGTATATACAATCAGTACTTATACCTCAAAGTATGTACTTCTAGAAATTTATCAGAGCTCGATTAAGTGGCTTAGAAAAGAGAAATTATAGTAATAAGTCATTCGAATTACATTTTAAAAATGCCCCGACGACGTGCTCAAAAAGAACCTGATCCAGAATCTGAAAGCGATGAGGAAGTTGTAAGTGAAGAGGAAAGTCCATCTGAAATCTCTTCGGAAGAATTTTCTAGTGATGTAGATAGTGATGTTGACAGTGATGTTGACAGTGATGTAGAGAGCGAAGAGGATGAACCTCCAGCTAAGAAGGCTCCAGCTAAAAAGACTCCAGCTAAAAAGACTCCAGCTAAGAAGGCTCCAGCTAAGAAGGCTCCAGCTAAGAAAGAAGCTCCAGCTAAGAAAGAAGCTCCAGCTAAGAAAGAAGCTCCAGCTAAGAAAGAGGCTTCAGCTAAGAAAGAAGCTCCAGCTAAGAAAGAGGCTCCAGCTAAGAAGACTCCAGCTAAGAAGGCTTCTAAGGACGACGAAGATGAAAGTGGAAAAAGGTATTTCAAGATTTTAATAGATAAGATCGAACCGCGCGATGGTTCACCCTCAATTGATTCCAAGGTACTTAGTTCTGGTGGAGGCCGATACACGGGTAAAAATCCCATGCAAGCAGCCAAGAAAGCGTTTACTCGAATCTGCCGAGTAGCTACCAATGGTGGAGAATGTGCCTATGTCTTTACTATTGCAGAAACCACTCAGGGAAGTACCAAGAAAGCTTTCGCGTATACTGGTGTCCGCAAAGAATTAGACACCCCACAAACCGTAAAGAAAGGAGATACCTCCTATGTTATCAAATTTTCTTCGGAAGTCAAGTCGTATAAGGCCGAGAAGGACACCAAACTTGCAACCAAAGCTAAACCTGATAAAGCACCAGCTACCAAGTCCGGTGCTGGTCGCGGGCGTGGACGTGGACGTGGCAAGGCTAAAGCCAAGTAATCTCTTAAAAGGCTGGTATTGTTTTATGAGACGTGTTCTCATAAAACATAATTATGGATCAAAATGCACATGATCAATGGATCGTAGCCCGTTCGAAGTTATGGACTCCAGATTTGGATAAATTACTTCGAAAATGGAAAACACAGGTGGGAAAAAAGGAAAGGGGGCATCGAGAGCTAGCCCGAAAATATACTAGAAGACATTATATGTTTGGCCTTCCAGCGGTTATTCTCGCGACTCTTATTACAGCGGGAGCTTTTGCTACTTTTCAAGAGTGTGGAGAATGTGATGATAGACAATCGACGCAATGTAAAGCAGAAGTATGGGTTAGACTGACTATAGGCATTTTAGGAATTATTTCCATCGGACTCACATCATCAGTTACCTTTGTAAACTATCAACAGATAGCTGAAGATCATAAGTCAGCTGCTGATATGTTTGGAGAACGATTTAGACAGATAGACTCACTGCTTTTAATCCCAGGACCCTTCAGAGGAGATCCTATCACTGTTTTGCAAAACATTCGCTCTCAATATGATAACGATGTTAGAAATGCTCCGGTGTTGCCGAAAAAGTATGATTATGAACTCACGTATAATGTTATCCCCCATAAACCTCCGTCCCCAGGGCAAGTAAATATAGTTATTGACCCTGAGAGAAAAAGACGCGAGACAGCTATACTGGGAAAACTTTTAACTGATGAAGAAGAATCTTCCGATGGTTCAGTTACTATTCCCATAAACGAAGCTTTGGATCAAAGAAACCAATATGATACCGACGGGGAAGAAGATGTTTGCATCGGATTTGATCTAGATGCAGTACCTGATTATACACAAACTACAGCAGCGTTAGCAGTAGCTGCCTTAACTGCTAAAAAGAGACAACAAGAACAAGAATCGTTGCAAAATGCTCTGAAATTTGAATTGAGAAGAATGGAAATGCATACTCAAAAATTACAATACGGTAAAAAGAGATCTGGTAGAAAGAAAGTTAAAGAAAGGGGGAAAGTAAAATCTAAAGCTGAGGACTCGGAAGAAGACGTTCAAGAAGATTCAGTTTCTTCAGAAGAAGTTAAAGAAATAAAGAAAGAAAAGGCTAGTAATAGGCACCTTAACCCTAAAGATGAACGATCAGAAAAAGAAAACGTTCAAGGAGAAGACTCCTCTTCCTCAGAGGATGAGAATAATTGAAAACTTACGGGATCAATATCCCAAAACTCTGCCAGTGATTTTAGAGAGTAAAACAATAGATTTGACTCGAAATAAATTCTTAGTTCCCAACGATGTCACAATAACAAAATTTTTAATAGAGATTAGAAAACATATGTTTTCTATATCTAGCGAGACAGCAGTTTATCTAATTACCAGTGATAATACAGTGGTATCCTCTACCGATGAAATGAGCCTCGTTTACTCCAGACACAAAGAAGAATGTGGATTTCTCTTTCTTCATGTAGAAAAAGAGAATGTATTTGGATAAATAGTTAGTTTTCTTAACATTTCTGTTAAGAAATTCATATAAATGTCACTTTTGTGACGAATCCATTCTCTTGAGGGGTTGTCAAGATATTAAAATTCATTGCACCTTTTAAATCTTTTTTAGGATAACATTTCCAACATGATCTTTGAACCCCATAACCCTGAATGTCTGCATCTCTCGTTTCAACAGTACAGTGGGGGCAGAAAAGTTTCCTACAGACTTTACAGCTCGAAAACATAACTAAACCACTCTCTATATCAAAATTTCCTTGCATCCCGTAAAGAATATCACGCGAGCATGACTTACACACAACACTTTCTGTACATAGATCACATTCGCAAAAAATATTTGCTTTGTGAATTTTGTTCATACAATTGACACATTCTGGAAACATTACCAAACAACTTATATTTTCTATTGCTTATTTTTAAGTTTCTTAATTTCTTAACATCTCCGTTAAGAAATCTCAGGTAGATATGGTAGTATCTGAATCGTTATGCGGCTTAACCCGAAACCATACATCCCATTGATCAGTTCCTATTTCTCTCCACCAAAAAGTATATACTTCAGAGCGTGGTTGGTTGAAACTATAGTTTAAACAACCATGAAGATAGGCTATTCTTGTAGGAAAATCGCATATAAAAAGAAGAGGGGAATATAAATGACTGTGTAATTTTTTCTTGTAATCTTCCAGAGAAGTTACGATGTTGACATTTCGATCGATCACCTGTGAATCACTTATTGCATCGCAAGCCGTTATACGATAGACAATTTCACCACCGGGAAATCTGCCTGCGATATTTTTGTCAACTACTTCTATACTCATACCTACTGTTTTTACAGATCCTTTCTTTAGTTCACTTTTTTCTGAGATACTTTTTTCCCTTCTTTCCTCTCCTTCACCAAAGGTGAAAGCGCTGCGTCTATTTTATCCTTATTCAAAATAGGTTTAGATAAATAACCGTCGAAACCAGCTCTTTGACAACTAGCCTTATCAGAATCTTGGACCGCAGCAGAGATAGCTATGATCATAGGAGGGTTATCCATTTGGCGAATATGTTTAGTGGCTTCAAACCCAGATAAGATTGGCATAAGCAAATCCATGAGAATAGCATCGTATAGCTTTCTTTTTGCTTCTTCTACGCATTCTTTTCCATTTTTTACTATTGTAATACGTTTCTTATTGTATCCCAGGTTAATTAGCATTTCTCTGATGGTAAAAATATTTTGGGGATTATCTTCTGCTACCAAGATATTTAATTTATCTCTATATTTCTTTCTTCTTGGAGATCTCTTAAGAGATTCCTCGGTAGTTCCGTGCTTGGCATTCTTATTATCTGTCAGGCAACCTATTAAGGCCGGGAATAATTGATTAGGATCAATAGGTTTGTTCATAAAAAAATTAAAATATTTTTCTCCGCCATTGACTTCAGCAGACGAAATAGCTATGAGTGGCAGGTTAGGATAAGATCTTCTTAATTCCTGGGCTAGTTCTACCCCGCTCATATAGGGCATACAGATGTCTATGATAGCAAGGTTAAATTGTGTGCCATTCTTTAAGTAGTGAAGAGCCTCTTCAGCACTACCTACTACAGTAGGTTTACAGTTCCATTTACACAACATATCATATATCTGCAGTCTCATCTCTTGTCTATCATCTACAACCAATACTTGAGAATTCTCCAATATACTATGATGTATTTTGCTAAGTTTGTTGACATCGATCTCCTCATTAGCAATGATAAAAAAAGTAAAAGTACTACCTTTACCAGAAATACCTTCACTTTCGACCGAAATATTTCCACCCATTAATCTCGTTAATTCTCTGACAATAGACAAACCTAATCCAACGCCAAGTTCATTTAGATAAGGACTCAGAGTTGACGCCTGATGGAAAACCTCAAATATCTTCTCTTTTTCGTCTGGTGGGATACCTATCCCTGTATCTGTTATTATAAAGGTCAATTTCCATTTTCTAACATATTCGTCATCATTCACTTTCTCAGCATAACACATGAGAGCGATAGAACCTTTCTCAGTAAATTTGACAGCATTTCCTAAGATATTAGAAAGTATCTGAATCAATCTTTGGCTGTCCCCAATCATCATAGGTAAATTAGACGGTATTTTATAATTTAAGATTAGATCTTTGGCTGATGCTGTTCCTTCGACCATTTTAATGGCTTCTAAAACGGTCTTTTTGAGATCGAATGGATGTTGGCGAAGAATTAATCTCTCAGACGCCATCTTACTAAAATCAAGAATATTATTAAGAATGTTAGCCAAATGGAGAGAACATTCCGTTAAATTCTTAACGTACTCTCTTTGTTTCTTGTTAAGGGGCCCGGCATCAGGGAGCATAGTCACCATCCCCATGATCCCATTGAGAGGGGTTCGCAATTCATGACTCATGGTGGCTAAAAATGTATCCTTAGCCGCATCCATTGTTTGAGACCGTTTTATTTCTCTATTTAATAACTCCCCACTTGATGAAACTCTGTTATCTGCCATCTTTACTTATTATGTAAGTAAAAGTTGTAAATAAATATCGTATCTAGAAGTATTGTAAGACAATAATTAGAATGGAAGGCACTTCGAAAAAGTCCAAGTGGATCAATGGGCCGTGGCCACCTAGAAGGCCAAGATCCTGTTTGTGGAAGGAAGTGCCATGTGAAGAATGCGGACGACCGATAGAAGTCCTTGATGAATATATGGGTTGTCCTAAAACGGAAAATCCTTTATGTAATAAATGTGGGAAAAAGAACTTTGTAATCGAGATAATACCTACCGTTAAAGATAATTCCGACCAATAACAATGGAGTCTTTTCATATCGGTGATATTCTTTCTATTACCGCTGAATGCTATTTACACACAGAGGATCCAAAGAATCCTGTTTCTTGTCCGGTAAAATACCAAATAATAGAAAAGAAAGGTGACAAATTTCTGGTAGAAGACGAAGTTATGAGAGATGATGAATGTAGTCATGTAATGACTCACACTTGTTCTGGTCGAGAACCAACAAATGACCAAATGCTATTATATTCGGTAAAGTACGGTAGTAATAATTATGAAATGATGCACCACGCACGCTTCGAAAATTCTTATGAAATGATGGACGCACGCTATAGAGAATTTTTTGTGTACATTGATTCTATCAAAAACCTCTCGGAAGGATATAATACAAAGCCTGCGATTAAATACAGTAAAACTGACAATATAAAATTATAATCTAAGGTTATTGGCGATTCTATTATAATACACAATGGAACAACTATCTGAAGAAGAACCTAAAGAGTGTGAGACGAGTGTTGTTCCCCGCAATTTATATCCTATTCTTCCGCCTTTTTCTACTTTTCCCTCTCCGATTCCACTTTTTACCACTCTCCCACCGCTCATTCTCTCACCAGCCACTTTTTTACCTCCTCGCCCCCCTCGTCCTCCCCCTCGTCCCATACCTCCTCCTCGTCCTCGTCCTCCTCTTCCTCCTCGTCCCCCTCCTCTTCTTTACGCCCTTATCAGAGCGGCTCAAATGGCCACAAAGAAAGAGGAAAGAGTAATAAATATTCTGGAATGTCCACCTCCAGAGGAGTTGGTGGCTCGAAAAACAATCAAGTTTTCTCTCAAGATGACTGGTGGTGATGTTCCTTTGGGTGGTAATTTATATGTGGCAGCAACTCTTGTTTGCTCATCTACCCTCAAACAAATCGAGAATGGCTTGATGGATGAAAAAGTGAAATTGAAGAAATCTCCAGCCTTACAGCCAAAAAGAACTGATATTATGCAGAAAATTATCCCTTACAAAGAGACGAGTCTGAAGTTTCAAATAGTTAGGGGAACTTCCAAGAAGGTCATTAAAAACAATGTGAAGTTCGAACTTAGATTTTACAAGAAAAATAATGAAGGTTACAAAGTCATCCATAGCGTTTTATCCCCCTCTTATCGCATTTTAACCCATTCTTCGCAGCTTGGGCGTAAAAAATGATCTAACAAATTTCATTACTTGAATGGTAATGAAACTTATATAGCTATGATTCGAGCTGCGGCTCCCGCAGGAGGTCCTGCTACTCCTAGAAAAACCAACAGCAAAACCTCCAATAGCACCAGCTCCGATAACAGCGGTTCCGCCGGCCCCACCAAACAATCCGTCTGCTACCAAATCATCCCCGGTAGTGGTAGTACATGTAGCTCACTAATGCTGAGTTAGGGGTAATATCATGACGAACTTGTCTACTGGCTGGATTATCTCCCATAGTTTAGTACTTATATACCAAGTATTTTTGTATTTACATTTCTAACCCAGAAATGTAAATTAAAACCAATGTAACCAATCACAAAACTCTTCAAAAGACAGTTTCCCATCATTATCTAGGTCTAAATCATCAAAACACATTTCATCGCAGGTGGGCAATCCTAATTCTTTCATCATCTCATTAAATCCGCTATTAGATAGGCTTGTCTCCGAATCTTTGGTATAATTGGAGAATAACTGGTAAGCTTTACGAAGTAACAGGGCTTTCTCTCCGCAAAAGATATCATATTTATTCTGTTTGTTCCACCAAGTTTCAAACTCCGTAAAACTTAACTTACCATCAACATCTTTATCTAAATAAGTAAATACTGCTGATGCTTTTTTCATTTCGATTTCCTTCAACTCTCTTACATGTTTACTCAACCCTAGTAATAATCGGACAAACTCGTCGATAGATAGGTAACCTGTATTACTTACATCATACTTGTTGAAAACAGCCTGGAGAATAGTTATCTCATCTTCATCTAATGTACTCATCTTACATGAACATAAAGTAATTATCATATATATATTTTGAGATCAAAATATGTACATCATATAGTAATACATAAGTATGGTTGTTAATGCATTTGATAGGAGAAGATTTAATCTTGGTTCAAGATCTCTGCACGTGCCTAAACAAAAAGAAAATCAGAAACCCAAGGTAAACGCTTCTCGAAGTGTAGTTTCACCCAGTAAAAGCCCAAAACGCGATCTTGTTCCAAGTTCTCCGCGTGTATTGGAACAAAAACCCAAAGTAATCACTATCACTTCTCCAAATACGAGAAGTGTAAAACGCGAACTTGATTTAAGCTCTCCGCGTATATCTGAACAAGAAGAAAACTCTAATGTCACTGACAGAAGTATAAGACGCGATCTTAATCTATGCTCTCTGATGGTGTCTCAACAACTTCAGATTCCCAGCGTAGACATCACCACTACTACTCCGACCGCTAGTTCAGGTAAGATAGTCTATAATACCGTTGATGGCTGTGTCTATTATTCACATCTTCTTCTCGGAACAGGATATATTTGGGTAAAATTAGTAGCTGGGGCTCCCGTTTCTAGCGAAAGAGGGTTCGGTGTGTTTAGACAATCAGCCGCTGTTACGGTTAACGTGACCCCTGTCACAGTTGGAGATCCCTGGACCACTGGAACCGTTCATCTGACGGCAATGTCAGCTGTCAGAACCGCTTCCACTACTCTTGCATCTCCATCCACTGTTAGAGTCGACAAAGACGGCTCTTATTCCATCACATGGACCGCTTCAGCTGCTTGGGAGGGTGTTGGAGGTGCTATCCCTCTAGGCACTACTTTCGAATTTGGAGTGGGAATTAACGGATCACTCCCGACAGAAGCCATGGTGACAGCTACCAGCCGTTTTGGTATTGCCGGCCCAGCAATGGAACTTACAGGAACTACACAACTCGACTTGACTGACGGAGATGTATTAACCTTTTATTACAGAAAAACCGTCGGAACGGCAACACCGTTTGCAGTTATCCACCTAGACGCTCAAGAGTTACGAGTGACTCGTGAGAGTCCGTAGAACTATTTAATATGATTCATTTTTCCATCTTTGTTATTAATAACTGGCGACTCCGACGGCCGCATTATCGGTCGAATACAGAATATCAAAATAGTCCCAAATATCACAGTGCCAGTTAGAATCGAAACTACAACCAAATACATCTTATATAAAAACGAAATTTTTATATATTTATATAAAGATTCTTGGAAACAATGTCTTCTGGTTGGCTGGAAGGTATTTCTAGCGCCCTAGCTGGAGCCATAAACGGAGATGATGACACGTGTCGATTGTTTGAAGCCACTGACAAAGACAAGACAAAAACGTGTAAACACTGTTGCTTGAGAAACGTTGAGATGACCCTGCTGATTCCAAAACCAGGGGAAATTAGCCTTTTTGAAGCGTGCCGTAAGTGTATGGCGCGTGTTGTCGATGGATCGAATATACAGATGGAAATTAGAGCTTACAAGCAATGCAACGGTTGCAAAATCACTGGTAAACCTATGAAAGTGTGTGGAAGATGTAAAAATGCGTACTACTGTCGGGAATCGTGTCAGAGACAGGATTGGTCTCGACACAAGAAAGAGTGTAATTAAGTTTAGGGAAATTTTTCTTTAGCATCTCGCTAAAGAAAAAGTTTAGCATCCCGATTAATAGCAATCAGGATCCCACGATTTGCCAGCACTACAGCATTTATTAAGACATTCATCTAAATCTGAGTCAGATAAAACACACCCATAATGATATTTATCCGATTCATGTTGTTCTTTACATGTTTCTTCGCAATCTTCGAAAGTGGAATCTCTAACCATCTTATCGATACATTGACTATTGTCTCCGGTACCGCAATCTGTGTTATATTCACATTTACATCCTAGAGCGCAACTATCGGGGGTGGGGCATTTATATGCGGGATTTCCACCAACTGCTTGACAATCTATTACGTTTCCATTAGGACCTATAACCTCTGCTCTTCGGTTATAACACATATAACAATTCGTGCAACAGTCGTTTTCATCTGAACCATCTTGCCAGATACCTGAACATGCGTAGCCTGAGCAACCACCATTTGACGGGCAATTTTGCCCGTATACACAATAACAACCCTGTTTACACTTAGCTCTGTTTGTCGCTCCACACGACTCCTCGCAATTAGCACAGCAACCTTGTATATCAAAAGATTCAGCTATTTGATTACTACAACGATTACCGTCAAGACAATCGCAATCTTTTCCAAATTTACACTCACAGCCAGCTTTACAGCTGGCTGGGTTTCTGCAATTATCACAATCCTTACAACATTTGAACTTGGTAGAGTTATCAATAGTACTCTGACAAGAATAACCGCTACAATCTTGTCCAAATCCATCCTTTTTGCTAAAAGCCCCAAATAACATGAGTAAAAGAACAACAGCTACCACAATAAAAATAACTGTGAGCGATAAATCTTTCATTTGTTTAACTTGTTATAATTTATCCATATTTTCTTATCAGTAAAAAAGTTAAATTATCCTTATATTTACAATTTGAGAGTAAACCGCCAACGACCACGCGAAAAAACTCGAGATGCAATCGAGGAATACCTCGTCTATACCGATGAGCGGGCCTGGGCGTCGTTCACCCGCCGCCTCAGGCGGCGCTGATGCCGACGTAGCTGCTGTGCTGGTCGCGGATGACCGAGCTGCTCGGCTCGCCGCCCTCGTCGAACAGCCAGCAGAAGCCGGCATTATTCGTGTCCCCGCCGGAGCCGGTCGAGCCTCCGGTCATGGTCCACTGGGTGCATCCCTCGGCTGCGTCGCATTCCGCCGCGCACTCCGCCATCGAGGCAGGCAGGCGGTCCCCCTGGATTGTCGTGAGTGGCGTTCCCTCCACGGACATGTCCGTGTATACCATGTAGCCAGGGATCGCCGCCCCTGCTGTCCAGCAGCCCGGCGGGGCTCCGCTTCCGTCGTCGGTCTCTTGGGGCGTGTAGATATTGTGGGAGCCACTCTGGCTGTCCGGGTACCTCCAGGTGTCACTCACCGGGCACGCGTCCGGAAGGCTCACCGGCTGCGGGCGGAGGCCGAACACAGTCCCCGCGACTGACGCGCCGCTGTCGGCCGTGTCGCTGACCCCCGGAGGGGCCGGCGGCGGCCACAGCGCGCACCGCGAGGTCGACGTCTCGTAGCTGTAGGACGAGCATCCGTCGTCGTTGAGGGCGCAGGCCTCCTCGCAATCAGCCAAACTCCCGGCGAACTCGTCCACAGGATTGTACGCCCACTTGGTGTCTGCGCCGTCGGGCGCCCCCGGCACCCCGTACTTATTGGTGGGCCAGGCCCCGATGTATCGCTGGAAGCCCGTCGGGCCAGGGGTGCAACCGCCCGGCCAGTCGTATGCGCAGCCAGTCGGGCCATTGGTCGGGCCATTGGTCGGGCCATTGTTCGGAGGTGGAGGTGGAGGAGGTGGACGGTCGCGCCACGGACCCGAAGGGATTCCAACAGAAGGGATTCCAACAGTATGTTGGGTCCTATCGCTTTCTCTAAAAGCCCCAAATAACATCAGCAAAAGAACAACAGCTACTACAATAAAAATAACGGTAAGAGATAAATCTTTCATTTGTTTAACTTGTTATAATTTATCCATATTTTCTTATCAGTAAAAAGTTAAATTATCCTTATATTTACAATTTGAGAGTAAACCGCCAACGACCACGCGAAAAAACTCGAGATGCAATCGAGGAATACCTCGTCTATACCGATGAGAGGGCCTGGGCGCCACTCATCCGTGGGCGGTACCCAGTGTCGCCCTGCCGTGAGCGCGCCCCGCTCACACTAGAAGGGGACTCCTATGTCGGCCAGGAGGGTTCCCGACTTCGTTGACGGACTGTATAGCGTTACTCCGTCTGGATAGAGAGTGCAGCCGTTCTGCTGCCCCCAGATCTTGCAGTCGGGGGTGTTATCGCACCAGTTCGCGCAGGCCGCGGCGCTGGTGAACTGGTTGTGCTGGGCTAATATAGGCAGCCCCTCTAGATTGACCCAGCCCCCGGTGTAGACCATGTAGTCCCCCGTATTTTTAGAGGTCCAGCAGCCGGGCGGGATATCGTTGTTGTCTTTGGTCTCCCCCATGGGTTCGTAGCGGTCGTCGGGACACTCGGTCGGCTGGCCGACGAGAGCGGCAGACCCGCCGGGTCGGACGCCGTAAACGATGTTCGCGGGGTCGTCGCCCTCGACCCACGAGCGCAGTGTCAAAGTATCTGGGTCCGGCCAGAGGGCGCAGCGAAAGTTGCTCGGATTGTTCACGTTGTAGCTGTAGGCGGCGCACCCCTCGGAGTCATCGGCGCAGGCTGCCTCGCAGTCTTCGATTGTGTCGGCCTGGAACTCATCAAGAGGATTTACGGCCCAATGGATTGTATCGGCGTCTCTGGTGTACCGATTGGTGGGCCAGGCCCCGACGTATCGCTGGAAGCCCGCCGGGCCGAGGGTGCAACCGCCCGGCCAGTCGTATGCGCAGCCAGTCGGGCCATTGGTCGGGCCATTGGTCGGGCCATTGGTCGGAGGTGGAGGAGGTGGACGGTCGCGCCACGGACCCGAAGGGATTCCAATAGTACGTTGGGTTCCATCGGTTTCTCTAAAAGCTCCAAAAAACATGAGTAGAAGAATAACTCCCAGTACAATAAAAATCACAGTAAAAAATGAGTTTTTCATTTGCTTAACTTGTTATCATTTGTCCATATTTTCTTATTAGTAAAAAAGTTAAACACAAATATTATTCAAAGTTAAGTTTTGTCACTACTATAGGTAGTATCACAAATTATGACTGAAGAATTTGGAGTGGGTCACTAGAAGTGATAATGTAATTCACTCCCATAAGAATTCAAATCCTGATAGATACAGCACTAGCAAAATAGTTAAACAATACGATCTAGAAGGAGTGAACACTATTGGTGAATATAGAAGTATAAGTGAGGCATCAAGACAGACAGGATGTTCGAATTCAGGTATTTCTCAGGTGTGTTTGGGGCTTTCAGAAAGTACAAAAGGGAGTGTATTTAAATACTCCGATAAAGATGCATTAAATCAACCTGCGATGAAATATACAAACAAAGTTGATCTTGTTGACAAAAAAGAAAATATTATAGAAACTTATAAGAGCGTTAGAACGGCTGCTATCGATCTCAAGATATCTTATAGCAGTATCTACGAAATTCTACGCGGAGACAGAAAGAAAACAAGAACTGGATATCGTTTTCGATATCACTAAATTACGTCTTTAGGATAAAGACAATCTTTCACTTTAAGAAGTGATGTTTCCCATTTATTTGGTTTTAATAATAAAAATATCTAAATGAAAGAATATAATTTAAATAATTTAGTTAAATACAACATCCTAGAATCGTAAGAAGAAGACTAAAATGTCAAATACTAAAAAGAGCAAGATATTGGAAATGGCAGAGGATCTTGTGAGGAATCCAACTAATATAGAGGAATTTGACGCATATAATGAAAACTTAGCCAAGGGACTAAAGATATATAGAGATCTTTGTCTCAGCAGAACTTTATCCCCTGAAGATAAACTAAATGTTATCGTCTCTTACACCAAATCTGTCCCCGATGAGGGATTAGATATGATGTGTCGTTGGAGAGATATGGTTCCTCATCTAAGAGGAAAAGAACTGGAGGCGCATATTAAATTATTGGTGTTATTGACTCGTTCTCCCGACTTAGATTCCCATGAACGCGTTGTTACAGCCGTATGTCTCTACAATAATTCTTACATCATGGAGTGTTTCAAATGTTTCTCTGATCTGGCGTGTGATCGTTCTGTTCTCGTTAAATATCGAGTAGAAGCTACTCGGTATCTTTTTGCTACTGAAGATGAAGATTTCATTCAAATAGCTCAAGAAGCTTTGATAGAGATTATTGAAACTGACGGTTATCCATCTGATTTTAGATACAGAATAATAGCTGGTTTTATCTCAAAGACCGGAATTAATACTGAATTAAATGCAACTAAGTTGTATGTTCCTTACGATGAAGAATTTGTCTACGCTCTTCAGATAATTTTCTTCTATAATGATAAAACCGGAGTCAGAGAGAGAATTCTCTCCGGGCAGCATATGTTGCAGATGCTGTGCGTCTCTCAGGATGATAAGAAAGATATAGGGGAGATACTAATGAAGTTGGCCAAAGATAAGGATGTTGATCATAGGGTTCGGGCCGATGCTGCTGATGTTCTTCTCCGCGAGGGTGTTGGAGATCAAGTGAAGGAAGCGCGAGAAATCATTAACGAACTCGGTTTCTCAGCCGTTGATAAGAAAGGAATGGGTAGTCTCCTGGGAAAAGCCAAGACTATCTATGCTAATGCTGAGAACGTTCACGATGAGGAGATAGCCGAATCAGTGGAAAGGTTTATTCTCAAGATCATTAAAGAAACCCAGGTTAAGGTCCGCCCATTCCATGAAGTTCATCAAGAAGTTGGCACTCTTATCAGGAGTAAAAAGCTTGAATCAACTGATAGACATGCTGCTTATAAGGCGCTTAATCGTGTCAGTGTAGATACAGCCACTTTTACTAATTATAAAGTTACTATTGCCGAAATCTTTGTTCACGTCTGGATTCGTATCCGAGCTTACGAGGACGGTATCCGCGAAGAATTAGAACAACGTATGATCGAAGAATTGATAGATATGAGTGATACTTGTAGCTCCGGGCATTCTGAGAGATTTATTAACGTTCTTAGCACAGTAGATGACACTCTCAAGATAGGTTGGGATTCACAGATCATTGCTAATATGGCTGGTCGTCTAGAAGCAAGAATGAGAGACTGTCCTGATGAAGATCTACGAATCAGGGTGGCTTTGGGGATGATGCAAGATAGTGACCCCGAAGACCATGAAGCTTATATTAATTTTGTGAAGGAACAATTAATAGAGTTGAGACAGGAACTAAGGAAGGAATTTGTAAGTGGAAAATTCGTTACTGGTGAAGTCTTTGAAGATATCTTTGATAGAGGAACCAAGAATTGGTTGTAATTTTGTTACATTTGATTCAAATCAAATGTAACAGGTATTTGCTTTTATTCATCTTCTCAAAGAGAAGAATCTTGAGATAGATCCAACATCATTATGATGATGTTATCTAGTGAACCCTTTATGAGAGAGTATTCCATAAGATTGCCACACGGATCTTCGAGATTGATGTATTTTAAAATCATGTCATTTTCTTCCACAGTATCGAAGAATCCATCACTTGCCATGATTATTTTTGTCTTATTTGAAAAGGGAAATTCAGTCACATCAGGAATTGGAGATACTTTAGCTTCACTCCCTTCATATTGTTTTCCTTTGTAGTCTGAGTCTCCCAACGCTCTGGAGACAGCTAAACAACTGTCTATCCTACCTGAATTACTCACATATCCTCCAGCTTTTCTGATTCTTTCTTCTTCTAAAGGATTGGAAGGTTTATGATCCTCGCTAAAGTTGATCTTTCCATCTAAACACAAAACCGTTCGAGAATCGCCGAGATTGATTAAATAGATGGATTTTTTTCTGACAAGACCAAAACTCCCGTGAATGTTGTCCCCGAGGTGTCCCCACAGCTTTCATACCACTTCTCATCTTCATCGAGGAAAACTTTCTTGATGGTCTCTTCAACTAAGTTTCCAGTTAAATCAGATAGTTTACCCAAAGCATTTCCCAACTCTCTTGGGATTGCCTTCACAAAGTGTTTTACGGCGTTCATTCCTCCATGGCCATCCAAAACAGCGCAGAAACATACGCCAGGAGATAAAATGGACACGAACGCCTCATCTTCCATAGTTCTTCTCACGTTTCTCGTGGAAGCAAAGCTTTTAATATGAGGGATCCCATTTTTCTCGTATTGGTCGGGTGACATGTTTAGGTCACCCTCCGTCCACAATTTGTAGTTTGTTTGCATCAAAAACCTTTTTGGAAATCTCGATAAATAACTACTTTGTAAAAATAAATGTCATTTTTTATGTTCATAAATACCATCTAAAAGGTTAACCTCTCAAAAGATAATGGAAAAGATCATAGATTTAGACGAAACTTTTATCGGGCAATGGGAAATAGTACGGGTAGATGATTATCTTACTCCTAAAGCTGGTACCGCACCAATAATAGCGATTGTCAGATCTAAGAAAGATTTAGACTTGGGAATCATAACTTTCTACTCTGTTATTCATCAAAAATTTAAAAATGATCCTATTCCCATGGATGGTTCTGTGGGGATAATGGGTAGAATCACAGAAAGGTTTGAGGTTAATCCTCCGGGCCTTAATAGAATTGAAGTGATCTATCTTCACTGTATTTCGGGATCAGATATTCTCGAAAAGATAGAAAATAAAGACGAAGACATGATCATTAAAGGAACATGTGAATTCGATGATATTTGCTGGCAAAAGGAAAAATATTCTTCCATGGACATTACTTATTACATTCGAGGAGAGAAAACACGGTATTTATGGGGCATGGAGTTAGTGATTCCTATTGCTTTATATAATAATTACGTAAAGATGAGAGATCTATGGTATAGAGATTATAAAGGTTGCCAAGCTATCTTGCATCCTTTGTGAGCTATTTACATTCTTTGTAAGCTATTTTACAAAGAATGCGATTATTCTTTTGGTGGAGTTGGAGCTTCCCACGGACTTCCTTTTTCTATTTTGAATTCTTTCTCCATACTTTTCCTGATCGCTAAAAAACAGTCTGCCTGTTGAGAATAAGAGTGTTTCTCTAAGTTGTGGAGAGTATACCACAGAAAATTAGGAGTAGGATCGCTCTTCAAAGTCTCCGTAAAGTTGTCATAGGGATTAACTTGATTTTGAGAAGGCTGGCTATATAGACCATAATTATATCCTCCGGGGTTTCCAGACATTTTCAAAGTTACATTTCAATATTTTATCTTTAATACCTTTGGGAAATTATGATTCGTCTTAATAAAGACGGATGAAAAACGGGCAAATTTTGTTTATTGTTATTGTTGTAATTTTAATAGTAATTTTATTGATATGCTATAATAGCGACGATGGTCAAAAGTCTAAATATATCGGTACCCCTGAATGGGCTATGGAGCGTTATTCTTTTGGTGAAGGAGAACCAATAATTTTGACTTTTACTTACGATTACACAGGTAAGACATACGACGACAGTCAAACTAGTTTTTCTTTGGCAATCTTGTCCTGTACTGGCGATTTAGTTGCTACATGTCCCAAACTGAATTGTGGTGTCATAGGAACTCCCACTCCAACCTGCGATCCGAAGAATCCTACAGGAACCCCTCTAAAGTGGACCGCTTACTTCGCTGGAACGGATAATATAGATGGAACACCAGTTGGTGGACTCACAACCTATAGTTATGAGGTTCCCATGTCTGACAATTATCCCATAGGTAATTATATTTCTTATGTAATGTCGTATGTGACGGCCAATGAAAATGTTCAGTCTGATCCAGTTGCGAGTGATCAGACCATTACTATCTCTCCTCCTACGGGATCTCCACCAACTTACAAGATTACGGGTCCGACCTCTGACCAATACTTTAAGTTTGACACAGCCTCTATCGTCTTTAAATGGGAGCTTTTAAGTGACGATTCTAAATATACCGATCCATATACTTTTACTCTAACCATTAAAGATGTTACTATTGTTACTAATATAGTGTACACTAGTGATCCTTTACCTTCGACTACTCTTACATTAACCGTTCCGAATATTTGGTATCCGGGCCAGTTTGAAGCCACTATAACAGCAACAGCTATTCTTCCAAACATCGATAGTTTGCATACTGAAAGTCCATCCGTGGGGAGTGACTTCTATATTAAACTCCCAGTTCCCACGGCGATCGCCGCGGATCTGTCTTAATAATTTCATTTTGAATTCTCAAAATGAAATATTTATCTTATTTTATGTATCTAGTTTTCGAACATTTTATACAGTGGTGAGTCTTGTAAATAAACCCATATTTACACCCTTGTGTTGGACAAGGGATCAGACCTTTATCACAGACATCTTCTATACAAGATCCATCCCCGTCACAGTTAGAACAGATGGCATACCCTTTGTTGCAATCAGAGCAATCAATATAACAAGGCTGATATTCGTGTTTGTCCGGTTCGCAGACAGTTGTAGACATCTTATACATACTAGAATAATATTATTAATTCATTGTTTCAATGTTTTTCTCACTCAATTGAGTGAGAAAAAACGATTGGTTAAAGAAAAATAATTGTTATAATGGAGAATTACAGCAATGGATGAGGATTTTAAGAAAACTAGATCCCGTATGTTGATGTTGAAAACGTGGAAAGAATTGCGGCGACATTATGATAAAGAAACAGCCATCAAAATGATCGAAGAATCATTTTGTACTGGTAGATTCGATTACTCTTACGAGGACAATCATATGAGAACTTCTATTGTATGGGGAGATTCTATCCCTTTTTTTAATTCTGATGAAGGCAAGACTTTTATGGAAGAAATATGAATTAAATCTGACGGTGACATTGGTAGAATTCAAGAAAATTATGAAAATAGTATGGAACCATCTAAGATCAAATTATGATAAAGAAACTTCCAAACAAATGCTGGCAGAATCATTTATTACTGGACATCTAGTATATAAATGCGGTGAATATGGTATAATGTCAGTACGCTGGGAAAACGAAATGATTACATATATAAACTCTGTGGAAGGAAAGATTTTTATCAATGATGAGATTTACTCACACATAATCTGAGAAATATCTTGACACATTTTCACCGGATCATCACTTTCCAAAATCATCCTTCCGGCGATAATGATATCTGCACCCTGTTCCTTCTTTTGCTTCACATCTTCAATGGTCTTGACTCCTGGTGTAAAGCAAATCTTCGTAGAGTCCGTCCACCATTTGTGTTGGGAAACATAACCAATGACGTTAGAATCATCCGCCTTTTTCATAACTTGTTGACGGTAATCGACATTATTTAGAGGGCAGCTATCATTGCTCATTTCTAATACTACGATAGATGGGCCAGCGAGATTCTCTAGATCGACAAAGCCGTGATAGATATTAATCATAGGTGGATACTCATCATTCTCTATAGTATCTTGTATTTTACTATTAATATGAGCAACATCTCCATACTTCCGATCTCGAAAAATCTCAAATGTACATGTACATGATAGTTGAAACAGTTCACGATAATTAACGTTTGACAAAATGTCAAAGTGAAATTTAAAACCTATCACCCAAGGATAAAGCTTCTGAAGCCATTCCTTGGCTTCCTCCCATGTATTTACATCTAAAGCAACAACGACGCGGCTTTTCTTCGCCAATTTAAAATCATACAATCTTAGACTCAGTGGATTCTTTTCCTCCACTACTTCTGGGTCGGTTTCCAGTGCAGGTAGTGGGTGAAAGAAGCGATACACTTTGTGAGCCTCATCGATAGTAATGAGATGATGTCTCTCCAGAATGGCCATGACTTCACATAAAGTAGTGACTCTAAAGTCTCCTTGATCGTCACAAGAGTTGTAATATTGGAGAAAACATATAGAGTAAATATACCATTCGGCAGTCGGGGACACCTGTTGACGATATTTTTTATGAAGTTGCTGTTGTACTTTCCTTAGAGAAGTACCTGTGGTGACAAGGTCTTCAACGATGCAAGTATTGTTGGCATGAGGGTCTTTAGGTTCCCCACAAAAGTCTCCATTTGGACGTGGAATAATCATTGCGCTATTAGTCTGATATGCCAAAATAGAGGTTAGATAGATACTTCCCATTGGAACGCCGCAGAAAGTGTCCATAGGGAGGTGATTCTTCAATGTAGTTAAATACAGATCGGCCAACAACTTTATTAGTTCTACATCTTTCATACACACTCGCATATCGATGTATATAGGATGTTTTGGGCCATGACGGGTTTGATATTCCCCTCCCACTTTAATTCCGCCAGCCTTAAATAAACGGACGACGAAAGGTTCGAGTAAGTCCATATTTAGTATATACAGGGTACTAATTTTAACTAGAATTCTTTTTACAAATGTTTAAAAAGAATTCTTTTAATTTCCGATAACTATCAATCTTCCTCGGGGAATGCTTAGATTAAATGGCAGATCCACCGTTGACGACCACTGATTAGTGGTCTGAGCGTTTAAACGGAAAGACACACCGATCACATCTCCTGTAGATAGAGTACCACTATCCACTGTCATATTAACCGTACCGATACAAGCTCCACTATTAGTATAGGGATTTCCTACTCTCTGGATCCAGTATACTAGTGTTGGATAATCGTTTCCATTAATAGTGAAAGTAGCCTGTAAAATAAACCCAGAATCAGGAATTACTGACATTACTGTCTGAAAATAACAGTAAAATAAAAGGATGGAAGTTGTCATATCAGCGGGTAGAGTAATTGAGGCGCTTGTCAATGGAGTGGTGGCTCCTTGACTCTGATTAAATGTTATAGAACTGTCTGTAACATCATTAGAAAGAATTGTCGCCCCAGGGATAGGTGGTAGAGCAGTTCCGATCCAACTATTCCCATTCCACTGCATAACATCTCCATTTGTAGTTCCACTTCCAAGAGACAGAGGATCTACCACTGTTCCTGAACCGGAGAGTGGTGATGTAACTGAGATAGAAGTGGACAGAGGATCTGCTGCTGTTCCTGAACCAGAAAGGGGACTGGTAACAGTAACTGAAGGTTCAAAATTGGCATTTAACAGTTTAACCATTCCTGTACAATCTTGTGCATAACATTCATTTTGGTCGTCAATCCAAACAATACTACCTCTGGTGATAGAGGCCATTCTTTAGTATACTTATTAATTGGCAAGGAATTATAAAAACGTTAAAGATTTGAACCTAAATATACAATATAGATGAATAATTTTATCATTTGTAATGCTTCCTGTCTCAGATCTCATACCAAGGAACAGCTTCAAGAAATCGATGGTTCAAAAAGTGATTGTATAGTGACTAAAACCTGTACTCTTTCCGGTTCTATAGAAGAACCAGGTGGGTACTACTATGACGGATTAGGAGCCGTTAATAACATTGGAATGGTTGGACCCTCGTTTGAGTATTATGAGTCCCTCAAGTTTAATAAGCCATATATTATTAGTATTGCCGGTTCTCTCGAAAACGTAAATACCATGTTATCTTCAGATTATTTAAATTCATCAATTTATGCTTACGAAATTAATATCTCATGCCCAAATATATCAAATCAAGCACATCAATATATAAATATTGATGACATTCCAAAATTGAATTGTTTTCATTTGTCTGATTCTTCCTCATTTGGAGTTAAACTTCCCCCGGTATCTAACGAGCTAGACGTGAAACTATATTCCTCTTATATCAGAGAGAATGAGTATGTATCTTATGTGGTCTGTTGTAATACGGGCCACCGAGGTTGTTTCAATTTAGACGGGAAGTTGGTAGAAGGAGCTCTTTCTGGCAAGTATCTAAAACCTATAGCCCTCTGGAATGTAAAAATGTTCAAAAAGTACTTACCGGAACGTATCAGAGTCTTTGGGTGTGGGGGAATCTCCGCGCCACAAGACGTGGCCGACTTTAAACTTGCGGGAGCTGACGGAGTTCAAGTGGGTACAGCTTTCATGGAGGAAGGCCCAGATATTTTTTCTAAATTACGTTAAAGAAATCATACTTTACATTCAATGTAAGTATGGCTGATCATGAACTCAGGATGTATATTCTTCTCAATACTTCTGTAAAGATGAAACCAGGAAAGGCCATCGCCCAAGCCGGTCATGGTATTTCCGAAATGACAGAGTATCTCGTCAAAAGAAACGATCCAGTCTGGAGAGAATATCGACAAAACAGCTACCCAAAGATTGCTCTTAAATGTCCAGAAGATTTACTGTTAAACTTACACTCTAAGTACAAAGATCGATCTCAATCTGTTTGGTGTCTCAATGTCGAGGACGAAGGACGGACTCAAGTACCCAAAGGAACTGTAACCGCAGTCGTTTTCAAGCCTATGAGAAAGGTAGATGTTCCCGAAGAACTGGAAACTCTAAGATTGTATTAGATCTATTCTTAATCTGTGAGATTAAGAATCACTTCTTTTTAGCACCCTTTCCTTTCTTTGTCGATCTCTTAATTCTACCTGTCTTGGGATTAATCCAACCTTTCTGTCTTGCTATTCTATCGACGCATCTTCTGATTCCTGCGGGATTAGGACTATGGCGAGCATAACTCTTGGCCGAGATCGCCCGAGCCCTGGTGTTTACTGGGTAAGATCCAGCAGGCGCCCCTCCTGCTGGCCCGCAAAATAGATTCTTAGGAACACCCTTATATTTCCCAACATTGGAACCGCCTGCACGTTTGCCACTCTTCAGTCTAGGCTTGGTCTTTCTTTTACCAGACTTTCTTTTACTAGACTTTACGTATACCTTACGACCATTTTTCGTATAATATTTTCCACCTCGAGGTCCAGTTTTTATGTACATTTGTATCAATGTTATCAGTTATTAATATACGTATTCAAATAATATCTCTGTATTATTTGATATCTAAAAACTAGAGAACAAATATATCATTACAGACTAACATGGACGACGACGAGACTCGTTCTCAAGAATGTTCTGAATGTTGTAAAAGAGATATATTTGGAAACAGAGAACAGACTACTCTAGATAACTGTGATTGTTCCATTATTCTTAAAGATGCTACTTGGGAGTTTCTTAGGTTCTGCAGATATCATAATTTACTCCTTATGATCAGAGACATCGAGAGTTGTCCTCCTATAGACGGACTGATCAATAGAATCAAACTATTGACACATGATCAATTGATAGAAAACTTCTATCCTGTCAAAACTTTTATTGAACTATCCAACAAGTTCAACCAAATTATTAGAAAACATCATAAGAAATGGAATAGAAACGATTTGTTAGATATTGGCTGTGGGAATATGATTTTTACCAGACAATTGGCTTACGTTTTATCTACAGTTTCTAGAGGAATAGATATTAGTGATGGCAGATTAATTAAAGAACAAAATGAACGCTTTACTATCTTTGATGGAATCTCCATCCCCTATAAAGACGAATCTGTTAAATTTATCACACTTATTCACGTTCTCCATCATATCGAAGAATCAGACAATCTTATCAAGGAAATCCATAGGATCCTTAAACCCGGAGGAATTCTTATTATAGGAGAATTCGATTGTTGGAGTTGGAAACAAGCTTATTCTCTTAATCTTTATCACTTTGCTATGAATAAGGTGTTAAATACCGCTCCTTCTACCTGTTGGTATCGTCCCTTAAAACAATGGAGAACTATTATTACAAATACCGGCTTCGACCACTTACCTGGAGAGACTGTTTACGATCCTCCAAATATTTATCACTGGTTTTATGATTTTTACAGGAAACCACAGCCAAAAAAGAAAACGCGATGGGATGAAATTCCTGATATTGAGAAAAAAGATGAACTTTCATCTTGATATGTAAGTAAGACTTTATATGACAGGAACAGGTTTGATTTTACTGATTGCTGTTGTTGTAATAGTTATATTATGCTTTTCCAGAACAAATGACAATTTCAAGAATGATTTAAATAAAATGGAAGGTATGGATGAAGATTTGAGCTATTCTTTTGGATTTCCAACTAGTTACAACTATGGCTATCCGCCCTATGGTTACGGTCATGGCTATAGCCAATACCCCGGTTATGGTGCTTGGGGTGTTCCCTATGCCTACCAGTCTCAGGGGTATGGACCGGGTACGTGGTATACGCCCCCCGGTATAAGACGACAAGAGAGAAGAAGAAGAACTCAAGATAGAAGCCAGTGGACAGCCCCATGTTACGATGCCGACGAAGATGATGATTGTCTTCCGGGATACCAAAATCAGGGTAATGATACCGATGGAGATGGCGTAGACGATGATTGGGAATGTTGTCGAAGAGGATAAGATTCTTAACTCAAAAAGTTAAGAATCAAAGTTATATTCTTTTATACATTTATATAGGATTTAATTTCATATTTTTTATAAGTTACTTTGAAAGTTCAAATGTTTACTTCTCTTAAGAGTTGTTAGAGATTTTTCTGAGAGAACTCTAAATTTTTTCTTCCACACACACACATAACCCTGTGTGTGTGGAAATTTTTATTTTCAGTATTCAAATCAAAAATGTTTGAGAGTAGTGTGGTCACTACAGCTAAATCATTTTTTTTTCTCTGAGAAATCTCAGAAAAGTGCAGTTTTGATTGGTAAAAATTGGCCAATTTCTTAGAAAATTGGTTAAATATTACCAAACTTAATATTAATTGGCCAATTATTACCAATCATGGGTAGCTCCGTATGTGAGTATTGTGGTAAAAAATGTTCTAGTAAGTCGAACCTTAAGTATCATCAAAGGTATGCCAAATATTGTATAGAAGGGTATCAGGGCGCTGAGGTCATAATATTTATATGTAAGTTCTGTGATAAGGCTCTAAGCACAAAATATAGCCTAAAAAATCATATGAGCACTTGCTCTGTTAAACAAAATAGTGAAGGAAAAAAATGGAAGAAAGAAACCCTTAAGGAACATAAGAAGGAACTGAATCAAAAGGACGAAAAAATTAGAAAACTTCAAGAAATGTTGGAAAATCTGAAAAAAGAGCATTTAAAACTTCAAGCTCAAGTGGTAGAACAAGAAGGCATTGTCAAAGGTATGGAAAAAACTCCGGGGAAGACTTACAATGCTTACATTCATCCCAAACTAATCAATCTTCCTATCAGTAACATTCCAGCGTTAACTCACGAAATGGTGGAACAAAAAGTAAACGACGGAATTTTGACGTACGGCCACGCCATCAAAGGATACTCCGGAATGTTGGAGGTCATATGCGAGCTCATCGCTCATGAGAATGACGACGGGGTCATCGAGAGGAATTACGTCTGTACTGACGTCTCCAGGAATTCCTTTCACCGACTTCTCGAGTCCAGAAAGTGGAAATCCGATAAAGGTGGAAGATATCTCAATAATATGTTGGATCGTTTTCAAGATCAGATGGAAGATTATAAGACCGATGTTTATAAAAAATACAAAGATACTCCCCACGATTCTATGGAGTGGGACCAAGTAAACTGGGAGAGAAAGAATGTCTCGAGGTTGTACAGCGGAGTGGTGTGTAAAGAGGGTACAGAGGATAGAGAAGAGTTGGTAAATGCTCTACGGAAAGAGATAGCGAAGAGAGCGTCTGTGTAATTTATTGACTAAAATCGGTCAAGAAAATTTGTTTTGCTGATTTATACTTAACTCTTTTATTTGATAAACTTTAAAATGATACGTACAAACCGATTTCCCTCCACCCGATGATAATGAGGATCCGAGTATCAAAAAGGTGAGGGTTTCTTCTCCCCCGAAACAGTTAGGAAGGAATTCTACTCTGACGCGAAATTATGCGAGAGGTTGACCAAGAGATATCAGAAAAATTTGGAGAAACTGGAGAAGCGTTACCAAGAGTTAACTCGTGAATATTTCTTTTCTCTCGAGAGAAAAGAAAGTAATAAAAGTATCAAGATAAACACTTTTGACAATTTGGGTCGTCAGGATCACAATAACCCGGTAAACATCCAGGTTCTAGGTTACTCGGAATGCATATATAAATACAGGTATATATATTGGTATGACATCCTGTTCCTTCGTTACAGTTTTCTACGGTTTCAATGTTCCATTGCCACATATTAACCGTGCCAGAAGTATCCCCGCACGTTGCCGTACACGATTTTGATACCGTTTGAGTAAAAGCGTGCGAAGAAGATTCTGTTACACTATGACTCTGTTGATCACTTACTGTTTGGGAATTTGACCAAAATTTAAAATGAAATCCATTAGTCATCGACGCGCTAAAGGTATCGACCCATGTCTCCGACGAAACCGAATTACTGGTTGATGATACACCTTGAGAGATACTAAACTGCATTTTGCAACTTTCACCTGTGCACATGGCTACTTTCTTCCAGTATCCCGCAATCTCTGAAAACTGCGAGTCAATAGAATAAGAACAGTATCTTTTATTATTGGGGTAATAACCTGAGTACACAGGAAAATCGGGTAAGGAGGCTGTAGTACAGATAACTCCATCGCCTGAAAAATGACCAACGACTCCCGTCGTTTTTAGATTGTAATATGGACCTGAAATGAAAATAACACTGTACACATTATAATCGTTAGGAAAGGAACAATATTGACCTTCTTCAGCACAAATAGTCCATGTTCCAAACTGATCGTTAACTGGAACATCAGAATACCCGCATGCGCTGTCTGGATAGGTTCTTAATTGACCACTATCATAATCGACAAGATTATCGTAAAAAAGGGAAGCTATGCAATCGACAGGTCCTACAAAATAAGTAAACGTTCTTAACTCAGTGTAATAAAGTTTGTAAATTTTATCATAATGAACCGGTTTAATGGTTTCGCCATTATCATAATAAATCAATCTTTCATATTGAGGAGCAGCTTTTCCATAATAGGCGTCTTCGTCAATATTTTTATAGTAACAAACTGAGCCACCATCACAAACACCGGTGGGAGCCTGCGAGCAAGGATTGCCAAAATTTTTACTGTCGCATTTAAAAGCATTGTTATCATGAAATTTTCTGTAACTCCATTGCTTCCCGCTACCATACCGAGCTATGATGGTGCCAAGTGAATATCCTTGTGTATAGGTAAGGTTATCAAATAACCCTTGGGTTACGTGACAAACATTACCAGATGTTTCACATCGATCCCACCCCTTCACTTTTTGTAGATAAAATACTGTTATAACAATGACTAATATCAAACTTTTCATCTTTCAACCACTACCTTCCGACAATTTTAGGTCAACAAATTAAGATTTATCATTTTTTTTGACAATGCGAGATGTTGACCAAAAAATACCAGAAAAAGTTGGAGAAACGCTACCAAGGCTTATTAGTGTACCTAGGACGTTTCTTTTCTCTCTGGAGAGAAAAGAAACATCTCCAGAGAGAAAAGAAATTATGGTAAGTACAAAGCTAAATGATATAGTGTGGCTCCTACCAGGATGGGAAGAGCTGCATCGATAGTTGCTGGAGTAGCTACTCCGCCACCAGCAGTAATAGATGCCGATACACCTGTCAGCGGCATCAAAATAGCGGGAGAAGCACTAGCACCAATAACAAACTGATTAACAGCAGTAGCGGAAGTAGCTCCTGAACCATCACCAAATACAAAACAACCGGAATTACTACCATCAGTAGCAGAACTACCACAAGCAATAGATCCGACACCTCCACAACTATTCCCAGTTCCACCAGGAACACATGCATCGACTCCTGAAGCTACGTTAGAATCACCTCCGCCTATGAAAGAGCGTACTCCCAAAGCCATATTACCAACACCAGCACAAATTCCAGAAGCGGTAGCGAGTGTACCACAGGTGTTGGCAGTACCGGCGCCAATGAAAGACAGGTCAACTAAAGTAACGGATCTATTTAACGTTCCACCAACAATAACGTTACTGCCGGTGGAAAAAGAAAAACCAGAAGTATTGTTAGTCCCACCACCAATAAATGAGCCGGGGCCAACGCATCGGTTATCGGATCCTGCGCAAATAGTTGCGTCAAGAGCACTAGTAAGGTTGGCGGAACCACCACCAATAAATGCGCATAGACCACTGGCTCTATTATTAAGTCCACCACAAACAGTCCCAGTAGGACCGACGGCAGTGTTACCACTACCTCCAGCGACAACAGCGTGGCCTATGCCTCCGCCAATCCCAGCTCGGTTTAAACTTCCACCACCGATAGTGGAAGCGTCACCGAAAGTAATGTTATTTAGACCACCTCCGATAGTATCGTGAGCACTATTGGTAGTGTTAATTTCGCCACCTCCGATTGTGGCGTTGTCAGAGGCTCCCTGACAACGATTGCCGTCGCCGCCTCCGATAGTGGCATGGTCAGAAGCTCCGACGATACGATTGATTTCACCACCGCCTATAGTACCATTATCTCCTCCTTCACAACTATTCCCAGTTCCACCAGGAATACATGATTCGGATCCTGAAGCTGTGTTAGAAACACCGCCGCCTATGAAAGAGCGTCTTCCCAAAATTAGATTAACCTGCCCGCCGACGATACAGGAAGCGGTACCGGTGGCACTGCAAATATTATTTAAACCTGCTCCGACGAAGGAATGGTCACTAGCAACTTGAATTGTATTTCTAGAGCCACCTACAATAGCGCAGCCCTCAGATTCTGCAGAATTATCGATCCCGCCACCGATAAACGCGCCGCAGCCGGCACTTACATTTATCTCACCACCGCAAACAATAGCTTCATCTGCCGTCGTACAGTTGGACCTTCCTCCGCCAATAAAATTATTCAGATTGATAGCTCTATGCTGAAAACCACCACAGATAACCCCAGTGGGTCCTTCACATGTGTTATTTATACCTCCACCAATAAAACTGGAAGTGGCACCGGTTCTGTTATTTATACCACCACAGATAGCACTCGTACCACCAAAGGCAGTATTTTCAGCACCTCCAGCAACAACAGAGTTGGATCCGCTGAATCCAGCTTCATTATCTCGACCACCTCCGATAGTGGAAGCGTCACCGAAAGTAGTGTTATTTAGACCACCTCCGATGGTATCGTGAGCACTATTGGTAGTGTTAGTTTCGCCACCTCCGATTGTGGCATGGTCAGAGGTTTCCTTGCAAAGATTGCCGTCGCCGCCTCCGATAGTGGCATGGTCAGAAGCTCCGACGATACGATTGATTTCACCACC